>Ga0209554_1000970_pt1 | contig 22881 bp, 18 predicted proteins | sample MarorgKNORR_S2LV_5_FD_188221 | JGI IMG/M metagenome (GOLD analysis project Ga0209554, IMG submission 188221) | Marine microbial communities from the Southern Atlantic Ocean, analyzing organic carbon cycling - Bottom_A/KNORR_S2/LV (SPAdes) (version 2) | ecosystem: Environmental > Aquatic > Marine...
TCAGAATTATTTATATTGTAGAAGAAAAAACTGCAAGCATTGTAAGAAACAAGGGTGGAAGACCGGACTCGAACCGGCGACCTCCTGAACCACAATCAGGCGTTCTAACCAACTGAACTACAACCACCATAATTAATTCATCAAATCTAGAATAATGTATTTACTAAGACAAATTAAATTATTTAATCTCTGTCAAATTCTAATCTTAATGACGTGGGATCTAGCTTGATATTACCATTATTATAAATATGATTTCCAGATACAATAGTGTGTATTATTTTAGATCTGAAACTTTCATTTATAAATGGTGTCCAGTTACATTTAGAAAAAATTTTATTTTCTGAAACTTTCCATGTATTATCCAAATCAAATAATACAAGATCTGCAAAATAACCCTCTCTTATAAAACCTCTTTCTTTAATATCAAATAAGATGGCAGGGTTATGAGATGTTTTTTGAACAATTGTTTCTAAATCAATTTTATTATTGTGGTACATTTCTAATAAGGCAGGGAAAGAATGTTGTATGAGAGGTCCACCCGAAGGGCAATTCATATAGTTGTTGGACTTTTCCTTAATTGTATGGGGAGAATGATCAGTAGCTAATACATCAATATAATTATTAATTAATCCATCTAATATTGCGGCTTTATCTTCTGGCGATTTTATTGCAGGATTCCATTTAATCATATTACCCAATTTTTCATAATCTTTTTCATTAAACCACAAGTGATGTATGCAGCCCTCACATGTTATTTTTTTGTCTTTTAAATTAATATTGGAAAAGAGATTTATTTCTTCTTTTGTTGAGATATGTAGTACATGGAGTTTTGTATCAAATTCTTTAGCAAGTTGTATTGCCTTAGATGAAGATTGAAAACACGCTTCTCTTGATCGAATTATGGGATGCTCGCTAATTGGTATGTTATCTCCATATTTTTCAAGCGCTTTCATAGTATTTGTTTTTATGGTATTTTCATCTTCGCAGTGGGTAGCAATTATTGTTTCTGCATTTCTAAAAATAATTTTTAAAGCATCATCATTGTCTACTAACATATTACCAGTTGATGAACCCATAAATATTTTAATTCCACACACATTTTTTTTATCAACTTTTAATATCTCATCATAATTATTATTGGTTGCTCCAATGTAGAATGAGTAATTAGCAAATGATTTTTTTTTAGCAATAGAATATTTCTTTTCTAATTCACCTATGTTTGTTGCATTAGGTATAGTATTTGGCATTTCCATATAAGAAGTTACTCCACCAGCAACAGCTGCTATGGACTCAGTGTATATGTCTCCTTTATGAGTGAGTCCTGGTTCTCTAAAATGAACTTGATCATCGATTAATCCTGGAATAAGATATAAATTTTCAGCATTTATAATTTCACACTTATAATCAACAGATATATTTGGATCAATTTTTTCAATTCTAGAATTTTTTATTAAAATATCATTAGTTGATAGTTTATTTTCATTAATGATTTTAGCATTTTTTATTAGTATAGAAGACATCAATATATTTTGATATTTAATGCAAATTTAAAATATTAGAATTAATACATTTTCTTTAATGCAATCAATTTTTTTTTTAAAGTTTGTATATACATTTGCTTATTAATTTTTGTTACTCAAATTATGAACAAATATTCTTTTTCTTCAGATGAATTTTCTAGCAGACATAACTCTATATCTGAAAAAGATCAAAGGTTAATGTTAAAAAAAATAGGCCTTAAATCTCTTGATGAATTGATAGGATTAACGCTTCCTAAATCAATATCTCTTGAAAAAGAATTGAATTTGGATAACCCTAAAACAGAATCAGAATTTTTAGATCATTTTAGAAAAGTAGTAGGAAAGAATAAAGTTTATAAATCATATATCGGAATGGGGTATTATAATTGCATAATTCCTAATGTTATTAAAAGAAACATATTGGAAAATCCTGGATGGTATACAGCTTATACTCCTTATCAACCAGAAATAGCACAGGGAAGATTAGAGGCATTAATTAATTTTCAAACATTAATAACAGATTTAACAGCTATGGAAATTTCAAATGCTTCTCTTCTCGATGAGAGCACTGCAGCTTCAGAGGCTATGACAATGCTTTATCGTATAAGAAAAAGAGAAAAAAAGAAATCAAATAAATTTTTTGTTTCTGATAAGATTTTTCCTCAAACAATAGAATTACTAAAAATAAGATCTGCTCCTTTAGATATTGAAATTGTTATTGATAATTTGTCAAATTTTGATTTTGAGGAAGGATACTATGGAATTATACTTCAGTATCCAGATAGTGAAGGATGTATTTTGGATCCATCAAAAATTATTAAAAAGTCAAAAGAAAAAAATATTTCAGTTTGTGTTATAGCAGATTTAATGTCACTAGTAATTTTAAAACCTCCAGGTGAGTATGGCGCAGATGTAGTAGTTGGAAATTCTCAAAGATTTGGTGTTCCTATGGGTTATGGAGGACCTCATGCTGCTTTTTTTGCTACAAAAGAAGAATTCAAAAGAAATATTCCTGGAAGGATTATAGGTGTTAGTGTTGATTCTTTTGGGAATTCTTCTTATAGAATGGCACTTCAAACTAGAGAGCAACATATAAAAAGAGATAGAGCAACGTCTAATATTTGTACTGCTCAGGTTCTACTTGCTGTTATGGCAGGAATGTATGCTGTTTATCATGGGAAAAAAGGTGTTATAAACATTGCTAAAAAAATACATAGACTTACCTGTTTGCTCAATTCTGGATTATCATCTTTAGGTTTTTTACAAGAAAACAAATTATTTTTTGATACCTTAAAAATTACTGTTCTTTCGGAAAAAATTAAAAAAAATATTAAAAAAAGAGCTTTATTATTATCCATTAATTTTAGGTATTTTGATAGCAATCATATTGGAATATCAATTGATGAAACCACATCAAATTCTGATGTATTAGATATACTTCAAATTTTTTCAGAGGTTAGTAATACTAGTATAGAGATTGATTTAGATTCTTTTGATAATCAAGAAATAAATTTGAGTAATCCTTTGACAAGAACATCAGACTTTCTCTCACATCCAGTTTTTAATAGTTATCATACTGAACACGAAATCCTTAGATATTTGAAGCGGTTAGAAAATAAAGATTTATCTCTTGTACACTCTATGATGTCTCTTGGCTCTTGCACAATGAAATTAAATGCTACTGCTGAAATGATACCTCTTACTTGGGAGGAAATGAATTTACATCCTTTTGTTCCATTAGATCAAGCTAAAGGATATCATATAATGTTTGAAGATTTGGATAAATGGTTGTGTGAAATTACGGGATTTTCAGCTATGTCTTTACAACCTAATTCTGGTGCTCAAGGAGAGTACACAGGTCTTATGGTGATAAGAGAATACCATTTAGATAGGGAACAGGCAAATAGAAATATTGTACTTATTCCTTCTTCAGCACATGGAACAAATCCTGCTTCAGCTATTATGGCAGGGATGAATGTTGTAGTTATTAAATGTGATAAGCATGGTAATATTGATTTAGATGATTTAAAGAAAAAGTGTATAGAGAATTCTGAGAATTTGAGTAGTCTTATGATGACATATCCTTCTACGCATGGGGTGTTTGAACATCATATCCGTGAAGTTTGTGGTTTGGTTCATGATCATGGTGGACTAGTTTATATGGATGGAGCAAATATGAATGCTCAAGTAGGAATTACAAATCCAAAAAAAATAGGTGCTGATGTCTGTCATCTTAATCTCCATAAAACTTTTTGTATCCCGCATGGAGGAGGTGGGCCAGGTATGGGTCCAATAGGTGTTGTTGAATGTCTTGTCGATTATCTTCCAAAAAATATTTTGAAAGAAGATAATAAAAAAAATATTAGACCTGTGTCTGGAGCACCATATGGAAGTGCAAGTATACTTGCAATTTCTTATGCTTATATATCCATGATGGGTGGTAAGGGTCTTACGAATGCAACAAAAATTGCTATACTTAACGCTAATTACATTAGGAAAAGACTAGAAAATTCTTATGATATATTATATAAGGGAATAAATGGGACAAGTGCTCATGAGTTTATTATAGACTGTAGAAATTTTAAGACTTTGACAGAAATTGATGTAGAAGATATTGCTAAAAGACTAATGGATTATGGTTATCATGCACCGACAGTTTCTTTCCCAGTTCCAGGGACCATGATGATTGAACCTACAGAAAGTGAATCATTAAATGAAATAAATAGATTTTGTGATGTTATGATTGAAATACGAAATGAAATTAAAGAAGTTGAAGATGGAAAGTTTGATAAAAGGGATAATGTCTTAAAAAATGCGCCTCATACTGCAGAGATTGTAACTTCTTCATCATGGAAATATTCATACACTAGAGAGAAAGCTGCCTATCCCTTACCCTATATTAAGGATAGAAAATTTTGGCCTTCAGTGAGTAGAATTGATAATGCTCATGGAGATAGGAACCTTTTTTGTAGTTGTGCACCCCTTGATTCATATGAATCTTAGTATGTAAGAAATAAATAGTTATTTTTGAATATGGATGTTTTTTTAATTCTTCTTGGACTAGTTATTCTCTGTGGTGTAGCATATATAGTTTTTAAACTCTCAAATAATTCCCATATATCTTTAGAGGAATCACATGAAAAAAAATCAGAAGAATTAAAACAGATGAAGAATATTCTTTCTCTTGAATTTAAAAATCTTGCTAATGAAATTTTTGAAGAAAAATCAAAAAAATTTTCATCGAATAATAAAGAAGCTATTTCTACGATTCTTGATCCATTAAAGGAGAGGATTCAAAATTTTGAAAATAAAATAGAAAAATCTAATCAAGCTAATTCTGAATGGAATGGTCGCCTTCAAGAACAAATTAAAAGTTTGAAAGAATTGAATTTACAAATGAGCAAAGAAGCAGAAAATCTTACTCACGCATTGAAAGGTGATTCTAAAACACAAGGTAATTGGGGTGAGTTACAGGTCGAGAATATTTTAAAAAAAGTTGGATTAAAAGAAGGTATTGGATATGATAAAGAAAAAAATTTTAAAAACGAAAATAATGAAAATCAAAGGCCAGATTACATAGTTAATCTTCCAGATGGAAAAAATATTATTGTTGATTCAAAGGTATCATTAACGGCATATGCTAATTATTTTAATACTGAGAATAGTGATGAAAAAAAGAATTTTTTAAAAGATCACGTTAAAAGTATTAATAATCATGTTAAGAGTTTATCTGAAAAAAATTATCAAAATTTGAAATTAAATCAACCTGATTATATTTTAATGTTTATTGCTAATGAACCTGCTTTAGGGTTGGCATTAATTGAAGATTCTCAAATTTATGATAAAGCATTAGAGAATAATATTATTATTGTTTCAACTTCAACTTTATTAGCGACGTTAAGTACCGTTGCATTTATGTGGAAACAAGACAATCAAAATAAACACGCTTTAGAAATTGCAAGACAGGCGGGTGCGCTTTATGATAAATTTTGCTCTTTTTCAAATGAATTAATTAAAGTTGGATCTAATATTGATTCTACCAAAAAAACTTATTCTGATGCCATGAACAAATTGGTAGATGGTAAAGATAATTTGGTAAGAAAATCTGAAAGATTGAGAGAGTTAGGAGCTAAAGCAAGTAAAAAAATTAATTCAAAATTAATAGATAAAGCTGACTAAATTATTATTTTTAATGTTATGAATAAAACATCAAATACATCTCTTGATAAAATAAATATTGTTGGAGATAGAGTCTTAATAAAACCGAGAAAAGAATCCGGAAGATCTGCGAGTGGACTTTACCTTCCTCCTGGAGTAAAAGAAAAAGAAAAAATACAATATGGATATGTTGTAAAATCAGGACCTGGTTATCCTATTCCTCTGCCAATTGACGATAATGAAACATGGAAAAATGAAAAAGAAAAAATTAAATATATCCCATTGCAAGTTAGAGAAGGTGATTTAGCGGTTTTTTTACAAGAAAGTTCTTACGAGGTTATTTATCAAGGGGATAAATATTTTATTGTACCACAATCTTCTATTTTAATGATTGAAAGAGATGAGGAATTATTTAATTGATTATTAAAAATTTAATATACAATCTCTAATTATTTGACAAGATTCATCAATCTCCTTCTTGTTTATGACAAGAGGAGGAGCAAAACGTATAATATTACCATGTGTTGGTTTTGCAATTAATCCCTTTTCTTTCATTTTTAAACATATGTCCCAAGCTTTTGAGCTATCTTCAGAATCATTAATTACTAAAGCATTTAAAAGTCCCTTTCCTCTTATAAAATTTACAAGATCTGATTCTTTTGCTAAGTCATTCATTTTTTTTCTAAAATAGTTGCCCATTAGCATTGCATTTTCTTCAAGGTTTTCATCTTTTACTATCTTAAGTGCAGTTTTGGCAACGGCACATGCAAGAGGATTTCCCCCATATGTTGATCCGTGTTCTCCGGGTTTTATGCACATCATTATTTCATCATCTGCTAAAACAGCAGACACAGGTAAAACTCCTCCTGATAATGCTTTTCCAAGAATAAGAACATCAGGTCTAGCATCTTCATAGTCAGTAGCAAGCATTTTTCCAGTTCTAGCAATTCCTGTTTGAACTTCATCAGCCATAAAAAGAACATTATACTGAGAACATAATTTTTTAACTCCAGCTAAATATCCTTCATCGGGGACAACCACTCCAGCTTCTCCTTGAATAGGCTCTACCATAAATGCGCAGACATTGCTGTCTTGAAATGCTTCTTCTAAAGAATTTAAATCATTGTAAGGAACTAGCTCATATCCCGGCATAAAAGGACCAAAATCTTTGTATAATAGCGGGTCATTAGAACTAGATATTGCTGCTAATGTTCTTCCCCAAAAATTTCCATTAGCAAAAATAATTTTTGCTTTATTTTCTTCAATACCTTTTATTAGATAACCCCATTTTCTGGCCAATTTATTTGCAGTTTCACCTCCTTCTACACCAGTATTCATTGGAAGTACTTTATCATAATTAAAATACTTAGTAACATATTCTTCATATTCTCCTAGAACATCATTATAGAATGCTCTTGAAGTAAGAGTTAATATTTTGGATTGTTTAATTAGTGAATTGATTATTTTTGGATGGCAATGACCTTGATTTACTGCAGAATAGGCGGATAAAAAATCAAAATATTTTTTACCTTCAACGTCCCAAACATATATTCCTTTTCCTTTTGATAGAACTACAGGAAGCGAATGATAATTATGTGCTCCGTATTGATTTTCAAGATTTATTGCTTCTGAACTATTTTTTATCATATTAAGGTAATTTTATTATTAATAAAATTATAGAAATTATTAAGTAATAAAAAACTAAGACGAGGTTTGTTATTATTTACAGTTTTACGATATTTGCGTGCTAATAAAAAAATTGTCATGTCTAAAGTTTGTCAGATTACTGGGAAAAGAGCTAGAGTTGGTAATAACGTCTCTAAAGCAAAGAATAGAAATAAGAGAATGTTCTATCCTAATCTTCATTTAAAAAAGTTTTATATACCTGAAGAAGATAAATGGATAAAAATTAAGATTTGTTCATCAGCTCTTAAATCTATTAATAAGTTTGGAATTAGTGCAGTTTTAAAAAAAGCTAGAGAAAAAGGAACTTTAAGTATATAATTATGGCTAAAAAAGGAAATAGAATTCAAGTTATTTTAGAATGCACAGAACATAAGCAGTCGGGCCTTCCTGGTACATCTAGATATATATCAACAAAAAATAAAAAAAACACTCCTGATAGAATTGAATTAAAAAAATATAATTCAATTCTTAGAAAATATACAATTCATAAAGAAATTAAGTAATGGCAAAGAAAGTAGTAGCATCTTTAAAAAATAAATCAGGCGTAAAATATGCGAAATTGGTTAGGTCAGTCAAATCTGATAAAACAGGAGCATATAAATTCAAGGAAGAAATTGTTATTGAAAAATACGTTAATGAAATACTTGCTGGAAAATCACCACAACAAGTTATAGATGAATTAAGAGCAAAAGAAAAAGAAAAAGAAGCTGTTAAAGCTGCTGCTGAAGCTTCAAAAGAAGAAGCTCCAAAAGAGGAAGCTCCAAATTAAATTCTTTAAAATACTTTTTTGTATATTTCAACAAATATCGATTTATGGGTCTTTTTGATTTTATTAAAACAAAATTATTTGGTAAATCTAAAAAGGTTGAAGAGTCTAAGACATCTGAAAAAGATTCAAAAAAAATTGTAATCAAATCACCTGAAAAAGTTGAAAAGAAGGTAGAAAAACCTAAAGTTGAGAAGACAAAGGATAAGCCTAAAAAAGATTTTTTTGCAAAATTAAAACCAGCATTAATTGATAAACCTAAAAAAGAGGAGGAACCAGAAGTTGAAGATGATGATAAAGAAACTGAATCATTAAAAAAAGGTTTAGAAAAAACAAAAAAAAGTTTTTTTTCTAAATTAAAATCATCAATAATAGGGAAATCAAAGATAGATGATCAAGTATTAGATGACCTTGAAGAAATTTTAATAACTTCTGATGTTGGTGTTAAAACTACAATTAAAATTATTGAAAGAATAGAAGAGAGAATATCTAAAGAAAAATATACTAGCGTAAATGAACTAAATAAGTTATTAAAGGATGAAATTGTTCAATTACTTGCTGAGAATAGTTCAGACTTAGAAGCATTTGATGTTGCAGAAGATCAAATTCCTTATGTTATATTAATTGTTGGAGTTAATGGAGTTGGTAAAACTACTACCATTGGTAAATTAGCTGCTCAATTTAAGGAAGGTGGACTTAAAGTGTTATTGGGTGCTGCAGATACATTTAGAGCTGCTGCAGTTGATCAATTATTATTATGGGGAGAAAAGGTTGGTGTTGATGTAGTTTCTCATGGTATGAATACGGACCCAGCATCTGTAGCTTATGATACTGTCAAGAAAGCTGTCAGTGAAAATTATGATGTTGTAATAATTGATACGGCGGGAAGATTGCATACTCAAGTTAATCTTATGAATGAACTTTCTAAAATTAAAAGAGTAATTCAAAAATTTAAAGATGATGCTCCGCATGAAATAATGTTAATTTTAGATGGTAGTACAGGTCAAAATGCATTTGTTCAAGTCGAAGAATTTATAAAAGTAACAGATGTAAATTCTATAGCAATTACAAAATTAGATGGCACTGCTAAAGGAGGTGTTGTAATTGGAATAACAGATCAATTTAAAATTCCTATAAAGTATATTGGAGTGGGTGAAAAGATTGGAGATTTGCAACTTTTTCATAAGGGTGAATTTGTTAATTCATTTTTTGATTAATGGAAATTTTCTGTTTTTTACTTGTGTCTTTGATACATTTTTTTTCAGAGTGGGTTATAAATGCAGCTGATTTCCTTTGGAATGGGCCAGTATTAGTTTCTTTATTATTAGGCGGTGGTTTTATACTTTTAATTCGTTCAAAATTTATTCCTTTATTGCATTTTAATCATGCGTTTAAATTATTAAAAAAAAATTCAAATTCTTCTGAAGGTATAAGTTCTTTTGAAAGCGTATCAAGTCACGTTGGTGGAATTGTTGGTATGGGAAATATAAGTGGTGTTGCCATAGCAATAATTATGGGAGGTCCTGGTGCTATATTTTGGATGTGGGTAACTGCTTTTTTTGGTATGATTACGAAATTTTATACATGCAGTCTTGCAGTTATGTATAGAGATAAAGAAGAAGGTCAATTTGTCGGAGGTCCAATGTATGTTATTTCAAAAGGGCTAGGAAAAAATTGGAAATTTTTAGCTTATTTATTTTGTTTTTTTGGTCTTTTAGGTGTTTCACCTATTTTTCAATCAAATCAAATTGTTGAAATTATAAATTCAGTTTTTTTAAAGAACAATGTATTATATATAAATCAATTTATTAGTGATTTGATAATTGGAATTTGTATTTCTATTGTAGTATCTATGGTAATCTTTGGTGGTATAAAACGAATTGGAAGGGTAGCTAGTAAATTAGCTCCATTTATGGTTATAGTATATATGCTGGTGGTTTTTTATATAATTATGAATAATTATACTAAAATTATTCCAACTATCAGTTTAATTATTACTGATGCTTTTTATGCAAATTCTGTTTTAGGGGGAGCGCTTGGTTCTTTAATTTTAATTGGTGCTAGAAGAGCATCCTTTTCAAATGAAGCAGGAATTGGAACAGCACCAATTATTCATGCTGCAAGTAAAACAGATAATCCGATACAAGAAGGAATGGTATCTATGATAGGTCCATTTATCGATACAATTGTAGTCTGTACTTTAACAGCATTGTGCATATTGGTTAGTGGTACTTGGGAAAACAACACTTATGCTGGAATTGCAATTGTAGCTCAAGCTTTTAATGATTCTTTACCAATACTCGGACCTTATTTGTTATTGGTTTGTTCTTTATCTTTTGCTATAACTACACTTTTTAGTTTGTCTTTTTTTGGAGAAAGATGTTTAGCTTTTTTGATTGGAGAAAGGTATAGTTTTATTTATAGATATATTTATTTAATTCTAATTTTAGTAGGATCTACTTCTTCATTAAAGTTTGTTATAAGCCTCATAGATCTTTCATATGGCATTATGGCTTTCCCCACAATGATTTCTGTTTTAATACTTTCTTCTAAAATTGATAAAAAGTCTAAACAATATTTTAAAAAATTAAATGACCACATATAATAACAAATTTTTATATTTGTAATTCGTTAAAAAGCAATTAATGAAAATAATTATTGCAGGAACCGGTGAAGTAGGATTTCATCTTTCTAAGTTACTTGCTCAAGAGGAACATGACATTGTCATAATTGATAATAATGCAAAGGCTCTTGAGAGAGCTTCGAAAAATTTAGATGTGTCTACGATAAAAGGTGATGCCACATCACTAAGAGTTTTAGAAAATGCTCGAGTTGATAGGTGTGATCTTCTTATAGCAGTAACGTCTTCCCAGCAGGTAAATATTCTTGCCTGTGCAATGGGGAAAAGTTTTGGAGTAAAAAAATGTATAGCTAGGATTTCAAACACAGAATTACTTCATAGAAAAGATACTTTTGATTTAAAATCAATTGGTATTGATAAAGTTATATATCCTGAAACATTGGGGGCAAATGAAATTAAGACTTTATTAAAAGAATCAGCAGCAACAGATACAGTTGAGTTTGATGGGGGCTTATTGTATTTACTAGGAATTATGATAGATGATAATTCTGCATTAAAGGATAAAACTTTAGCTGAGACTGCTTATTTAAATCCTGATATAGATTTTACTACAGTCGCAATTGTAAGAGAGAAAATAGATGAAATTAAAAATGAAACTATAATTCCAAGATCAAATAATATATTTAAGGAAGGGGATCATGCTTATTTTGTTGCAAAATTACATCAAGGATTTGATCGGGTTCTTTCTTTAACGGGAAAGAAAAATGCTTCCATTAAAAATATTATGATTTATGGTGGGTCAGATTTAGCACATATAACTGCCAAACATTTGTCAAAAAAATATAATATAAAGTTAATTTGTGAGGACAGAGAAAATTGTGAAAAACTTGCAGATGATTTACCAAAGGTAATGGTACTTAATGGAAAAGGCACAGACGTAGATTTTTTAATGGATGAAGGGTTAGATGACATGGATGCTTTTCTTGCTCTTTCTAATGAAACTGAAAAAAATATTTTAGCTTCTCTTGCGGCAAAAGAATCAGGCGTTAAGAAAACTATTTCTCAAGTTGAAAATATAGATTATATTCCACTGGCTCAAAATATGGGTATTAATACAACTATTAATATTAAATATTTGGCTGCTAATTTTATATTTAAATACATACGAAAAGATGAGGTTATAAATTTTAGCTTACTTCAGGGTGTTGATGCTGAAGTTGTGGAGATTGAGGTAAAAGAAAATTCCAAAGTTTTAAATAATAAATTAAAAGATTTAGATTTTCCTAAATCGGGAGTTGTTGGTGGAGTAATTAGAAATAAACAACCGTTGCTTCCTAGAGGCAATTTTGAATTTAAAGTAAAAGATAGAGTTATTATAGTAAGTAAACACGAATCTTTGCGTTCTATTGAATCAATGTTTAAATGAAATTTAATTTAAATGTTATAGGTAATATCATTGGAATTCTACTGATGATAAATGGTTTTCTGATGTTAACTGCTGTTCCTTTTGGCATGTACTTTAATGAAAATTCATTTATTGGAATATTAATTTCATCATTTATAAATATTGTAGTTGGATTTCAATTTTATAATTCAACAAAAAATAAAGGAAATAAAGATTTAAAGAGAAGAGATGGCTATTTAATAGTTACGTCTAGTTGGATTTTTATGTGTTTATTTGGAATGCTACCTTATGTTCTTTCGGGCCAAATTCCTTCCTTAACAGATGCTTTTTTTGAAACGGTTTCTGGATATACAACTACTGGAGCAACAATTTTGAATAATATTGAATCTTTAGATCATGGAATTTTATTTTGGAGAAGTCTTACTCAATGGATTGGTGGTATGGGAATTATAGTTTTAGCTGTTGCTATTTTACCATTCTTAGGGATTGGAGGAATGCAATTATTCGTTGCTGAAGCTCCTGGAATATCGTTAGATAAATTACATCCTCGAATAAAAGAAACGGCAAAAAGATTATGGATTATTTACATATCATTTACAGTACTGTTATTTTTTATTTTATATGCTGAAGGAATGAGTTTATTTGATGCAGTTAATCATGCTATGACAACCTTTGCTACTGGTGGATTCTCTACAAAAAATGCTAGTATTGGACATTTTGATTCACCAATAATACATTATACAATAATTGTTTTCATGATGATTTCTGCAACAAATTTTACTTTAATATATTTTGGACTTAAATTCAATTTTAAGAAAGTATTTTATAATGAAGAATTTAGAATTTATTTTTTATTTACTCTTATCGTTTCTTTACTTGTTTTTATTACTTTATTACAATATGATATTTCTAATGTCGAAGAAACTTTTAGAATTGCTTTATTTAATGTTGCTTCTATAATTACAACTTCAGGTTTTAGTACTGCCAATTATACAGGTTGGAGTGAGTTTTTAACGATTCTGTTTTTTATATTGATGTTTTTTGGTGCTTCAGCAGGATCGACTTCTGGAAGTGTTAAAATTGTTCGTCATGTTATTTTGTTAAAGAATACATATATAGAATTAAAGAAGCAGATTCATCAATCTGGAGTTTTTACTCTTAGATTTAATAATTCAAAAATTCCCGAAAATGTTATATTTAACATATTGGCATTTATGATGTTATATGTAGTTATTTTTTCTATTGGGTCAATAATTATGACATTATTAGGTGTAGATTTTATGACTGCGATTGGTTCAGTTGCTGCTTCTTTAGGAAATGTTGGACCTGGAATAGGTTCTGTTGGACCAGATGCTTCATACAGTAATATTCCAATTGCTGGAAAATGGTTTTTATCTTTACTAATGTTTATAGGTAGGCTAGAATTATTTACTTTTTTACTAATTTTAACTCCAGCTTTTTGGAAACATAATTAATTATGATCGAGTTATTTTATATTCTTTGGAATGCTGATCCAGAAATTATTTCAGGATTTCCACCTAGATGGTATGGTCTGCTTTTTGCTTCGGGATTTTTAGTTGGTTCAAGCATTATGACTAGGATTTATAAATTAGATGGAAGAAATCCAGATGAAGTTGAACGTCTTACAATTTACATGGTCATAGCAACTATTGTAGGAGCTAGACTTGGACATTGTTTATTTTATGATCCGGTTTATTATTTATCTAATCCACTTAAAATTTTATATATATGGGAGGGTGGATTAGCAAGTCATGGAGCAGCTATAGCTATTATATTAGGATTAATTATATATGCAAAAAAAGTTAATGAATCTTTCTTTTGGGTTATAGATAGAGTAGTTATTGTAGCGTGTATTGCAGGGGCTTTTATTAGAATTGGAAATTTTATGAACTCTGAAATATTGGGTTTACCTACAGAATCTGGAAATGGCATTGTCTTCGCTAGAAATACAAATGATATTTTAATGTATAGGTTTGATGGAAGGGTAGAAGAGATAAATTTTTTAAAAAGAAAAGGAAATAATAATGAAAATGGAGTTCCAGTAACTATTAGAATAAATTATAAAGATGGGTTAGAGTTAGATGAGGATTATGAGAACAATTATTATAAAAATGATATTAAAAGTTTTTTAATTGGATATGAAAATATTAGAAATCATATATATCAAAATCCTTCTGAAGATTTAGACTACAAAATATTTAAAAATGGAGATAATTATTATGCTGAAATCTACACAGTTGGAATACCTAGACATCCCGCTCAATTATATGAAGCTTTTTATTGTATTCTTTTGTTTATAGGATTATTGTCATTGTGGTATTTTAAAAGATCTTCTATAAACAATGGATTTATTTTTTCAATTTTTATGATTACTCTTTGGACTTTAAGAATTTTGGATGAACTTCTTAAAGAAAATCAAGTTGATTGGGAGGCTGACATTCCTCTTAATATGGGACAATGGTTAAGTATACCAATGATAATGGTTGGTCTTATAATATTTATAAAAACTTTCCCCAAAAAAATATCAAAATAATTTCACTTATTTGTCGGAAAACAACCACAAGGTCTTTCCTTGAATGAATAGCTAATTCCAATTTCTATAGAATTATATTCACTCATAATCCCATACCTCGCAAATACTTTTATTTTTTCATATGATATGCCAATTGTAGGCTTTAATACATATTTGTTTTTATTATCAAAATTTTCTATTCCATAACCTATTCCTATGAACGGAGAAAATGCTTCATCAATAAAATAATAATAGATATTTATTCCTGCAGGTATTAAGTATTTAATGTCATTAGAGTTTTCAGAATAAGATAATGTGCTCATGAAACCTACCTCTATAGAAATTTCATATTTTGCTTTTTTATCAAGTGTATAGATTAATTCACTCATTACGCCAATTCCCATATCAAAACCATAACTGTTAGTTTCACCAATTGGAAATTTTGTTAAACCTGACACTGAAAATCTGTAAGGTTTATAATATTTGTTTTGTTTATTTTGACAAAAAGAAATGTATGGAATACAAACTATTATAAATAATATAAATGCTTTTTTCATTATGAAATCAATCTTAATAATTAATATTATTATATTAAATAATAATTTAAAATAAAATTAGCTATGATTAATATCAATCCTATAAAAATATTAATAATCTTTTCCTTAATCTTATGTTCTTGTACCACTGAACCAATTAAATGTGATTTGGTAATTTATAATGGTACAATTTATGATGGCAGTGGAGAAAATCCATTTATTGGATCTGTTGGATTGATAGGTGATAAAATAGTATATGTTGGTGAAAATATAGTTTTTGATGCTGATACAACCATTGATGGTACAGGGCTTGCAATAGCTCCCGGATTTATTAATATGCTCAGTTGGGGGTATGGCTCATTAATGGATGACGGAAGATCATTAAGTGATATAAAACAAGGTGTTACTCTTGAAGTTTTTGGAGAAGGAACATCTCCTGGTCCATATTGGAATGATGGAAAATATACAACTTTTGGTGGTGCAATGGAAACTTTAGTGAATAATGGCGTTTCAACTAATATAGCTTCTTTTTTAGGAGCTGCTACAGTAAGAATTTTAGAAGTAGGTTATGATAATAGGAGCGCTACTGAGAATGAATTGAATAAGATGCGAGATATAGTAAAACAATCCATGGAAGAAGGGGCTATGGGTATAGGATCTTCTCTAATTTATGCTCCTGGTGATTATGCTTCTACAGAAGAACTTATAGAATTATGTAAGGTTGCTTCGGAGAATGGTGGAATGTACATTTCACATATGAGAAATGAAGATAGTGAACTTCTAGAAGCATTGGAAGAACTAATAACTATATCAAAAAAAGCAAATATACCATCAGAGATATATCATCTTAAAGCTTCAAGAGAATCAAATTGGCATATGTTAGATTCTTTGATAGAAAGGGTTAATCAAGTTAGATCTGAAGGACATAAAATTACTGCAGATATATATACGTATAATGCAAGTTCAACAGGCTTGACAGGTGTTATTCCAACATGGGTTCAGGAGGGTGGACATAAAGCATGGATTAATAGAATGAAAGATCCTGAAGTTAGACCAAGACTTCTTGCAGATATAAGAAAAGAATTATCAGAACAACCCCCAGAAGGAATACTCATGGTAGGATTTAAGACTAGTAATATGTCAAAAAAATATTTAGCAAAAACTGTAGCTGAAGCTGCTAAGATGAGGGGTCAATCTCCTGAAGAAACTATTATTGATATGGTTATTGAAGATGATAATAGAATACAGTGTATATATTTTAGCATGTCAGATGAAAATATAGCAAAGAAAATGCAAATTCCATGGGTATCATTTTGTTCTGATGCAGGAACATATAGCGATATAAGCAATAAATTTAGAACTCATCCTAGAGCTTTTGGAAGCTTTATTAGAGTTCTTGGTAAATATTCAAGAGATGAAAACTTAATTTCTTTACAGGAAGCTATTAGAAGGTTAAGTCATTTACCGGCTTCTAATTTAAATCTTAAGAATCGAGGTTTGTTAAAAAAGGATTACTTTGCTGATGTAGTTATTTTTGATCCTAATAAAGTTGATGATAAAGCCACTTTTGAAGAACCTCTTCAGTTTGCGGTTGGAGTAAGTCATGTTCTTGTAAATGGAATACCGGTATTACTTAATGGTGAACATACAAATAAATTTTCTGGTAGATTTATAAAAGGGCCAGGTTATTTAGAAAAATAATTATCTTTTTCTAGCTGTTAGATATCGTTCAAGATGCATCTGATTAAGTTGATCAGAGTCCCCATATTTGTTTCTCATTTCAATTAATCTTTTATGCATATTTTCTCTTACTTCAAGGTATTTTGGATCATCATAAACATTTTTCATTTCTGAAGGATCTTCCTGAAGATCATATAATTCCCATTCATCAATATCATAGTAAAAATGCATTAGTTTATATCTGTCAGTTCTTACACCATAGTGTCTTTTCACCATATGAACAGATGGATATTCGTAGTATGTATAGTAAATAGCATCTCTCCACTTTGAAGAACTTTTATTAACAATGTTTCTAAAAGATTCTCCTTGTAAATCATGTGGTATTTCTATACCAGCATAATCTAAAAATGTTGGAGCAAAATCAAGATTTTGAATTAACTCATTAATTTCTGTTCCTTTTGAAATTTCTTTTGGATATCTCATTAAAATTGGTGTTCTTAGAGATTCTTCATACATGAACCTTTTATCAAACCAACCGTGTTCACCCAAATAAAATCCTTGATCAGATGTATATACAACAATGGTATTTTCTGTTAAATTATTATCATCTAAATATTTTAGTACTTCTCCGACTCCGTCATCAACCGATTGAATTGTCCTCAAATAATCTTTTATATATCTATTGAATTTCCAAACGCCTAATTCTTTACCCGATAGATTCGCTTTTCTAAAGGCATCATTCTTGGGAGTATAAGCGGCTAACCATTTTTCTCTCTGTTCGTTTGTTAATCTGTCTAATTGTCTGTTAAAATTTGTTTTTTCTCCAGTCTCTGGATCAGATAATAATTTAAAATCATGACCCCACATGGCATGACCATCTACTTGCATCTCTTGTTCTTTTGCTGCTGTGCCCATACCTTCATAGTTATCAAAATAATTGGCAGGTGGATCGAATGTTTTATCATTAAAAAGAGTTAAATACTTCTCTTCGGTCATCCAATTTCTATGAGGTGCTTTTTGGTGGTATAAAAGTAAGAAGGGTTTATCCTTATTTCGTTTATTTTTTAGCCAGTCTAGTGTTAGTTTCGTTGTTATGGGAGTAACATGACCTTCTATTCTTATTGTATCTCCATTTTCTATGAAATCAGGATTGTAATAATGACCTTGTCCAGGTAAAACCGCAGAGTAATCAAATCCTTGAGGAGCTCCATGCAAATGAATTTTGCCAATAAGTGCAGTTTCATATCCAGCGTCCTGGAGATATTTTGCAAAATTTGGTTGATTCCAATTAAATGGTTGAACATTATCAACTTTACCATTCACAAAACTGTGTTTTCCAGTTAACATAACAGCTCTACTCGGTGCGCATATTGAATTCGTTACAAATCCTTTATTAAATATGGCACCTTCTTTTGCTATCCTATCAATGTTTGGTGTATTATTAAGGTTATGACCATAAGCACTAACTGCTTGGAAAGCATGGTCATCAGACATGATAAATACAATGTTAGGTTGTGAATGTTTTTTGTTACATGAAAAAAGAACAATTAAAAAAAATATCTTAAAAATCGATTTTTTTATCATGTTTAATATTACAATGAATTATTTTAATCATCAAGCAAAGCCAATAAAAAAGCATATTCCATTGCTGTTTCTTTATATGCTTCAAATCTTCCAGATGCTCCACCATGACCTGCTTCCATGTTACAGTACATTAATAGAGGCTCTTTATTTGTCCTTCTATCTCTGAGTCTAGCTATCCATTTTGCAGGTTCAAAATATTGGACTTGAGAATCATGATATCCTGCAGTTATAAATATCGCAGGATAATCTTTCTTTTCTACTTGATCATACGGAGAATAAGATAGCATGTAATCATAGGAATCTTTATTATGTGGGTTTCCCCACTCATCGTACTCAGAAGTAGTTAAAGGGATATCTTCATCTAACATGGTTGTTATTACATCAACAAATGGTACTGCCGCAATAATGCCTTTAAAAAGATCGGGAGCCATATTCGATACGGCACCCATAAGTAATCCACCTGCGCTTCCTCCCATTGCAAATAGTTTGTCCTTATCTGAAAATTTAGATTCAATTAGAAATTTTCCACAATCTATAAAGTCAGTAAATGTGTTTTTTTTGTTGAACATTTTTCCATCATCGTACCATTTTCTTCCTAAATATTGACTTCCTCTTATATGAGCTATTGCGTAAATAAAACCTCTATCTAAAAGGCTTAACCTTACAGAACTGAAATTAGGATTATTGGTAATTCCATATGAACCGTATGCGTATAATAATAATGGATTGGAACCCTCAATATATTTGTCTTTTCTATACACTAATGATATTGGAACTTTTTTTCCATCTCTTGCATTTGCCCAAACTCTTTTGCTAGTATAATTTTCTTTATTAAAGTCACCTAGTACTTCGTTTTCTTTAAGTACTTCTTTTTCTCTAGTGACCATATCATATTCAATAACAGATGATGGTGTTGTTAATGATGAAAAATTATATCTCAGCTTATTTGTATTTATATTAGGATTATAACTTGAATACAATGAATATGTTTCTGTTGCAAAATCTATATAATGATTTTTTGAATCATTCCATGGTTTAATATTTATTCTTTTTAAACCATTATATCTTTCAATTACTATAAAAAAATTTTTAAAAATATCAATGTCTTCTAATAAAACGTCTTCTCTATGTGGAATAAAATCTTTCCAATATTCTTTTGAGGTTTTATTTTCATCGCAAACCATAAGCTTAAAGTTGGTAGCGTTATCTTTATTAGTTCTTATATACCATTTATCATTAAAATGAGTTATAGAATGTTCTAACCCTTTTTCTCTTTTTTGAAACATCTTATATTTATTATTATGATCATTTGCATTGATAATTAAGTATTCATCCGAAAGAGTTGATTGAGAGGCAATTACTATATACTTGTTAGATTTTGTTTTATAGGAATAAACACTAAATGTTTCGTCTTCTTCAAAATATATTTCTTCATCATTTTTAGTGTTAGTTCCGAAACTATGTTTCATAACTCTTTCTTCTCTTAAAGTTTCTATATCTTTTTTATCATAAAAAATTGTACTATTATCATTAGTCCATGTTACACTACCAGTCGTATAAGGTATATTGTCTTTGTACACTTCTCCTGTTTCTAAATTTTTAAAATAAATAGTATATAATCTTCTGCTTACAGTATCTACTCCATATGCTGCAATTTTGTTATTAGGACTAACATCAATTCCTCCAATCCTAAAATAATCGTGTCCTTTAGACATCTTATTTGCATCAATTAATATCTCTTCATTCGCATCTAAATTTTCTTTTTTCCTACAGTAAATTGGATATTGTTTTCCAGTTTCATATCTAGTATAGTAGAAGTAACCATTTTCAAAATAAGGGACACTACTATCGTCTTCTTTTATTCTAGATTTAATTTCTTCAAATAATTTTTTTTCAAGACCTTGATAGTCTTTCATGTATTTATCTCTATATGAATTTTCAGCATTTAAATAATCAATAACTTTAGGATTATCTTTTTCTTTTAACCAATAATATTCATCAATTCTTTCATCATTATGAGCACTTAAAAAGGTATTTATTTTTTCAGCTTTAGGTTCTATCAATTGTGTATTTTTCATAGTGCACGAATTTAATATTAAGAATATTGCTATATAAGTTTTTTGCATCATTTAATTTAAATTTTGCATTTGTATAAGTTTCTTATACATCTCACTGTTTTTGATAAGATCTTTATGATTTCCTATTCCAACAATTTTACCTTCATCAATAAGTATAATCTTATCAACATTAATTATGGTACTTAGTCGGTGTGCAATAATAATTGAAGTTCTATTTTCCATCACATTTTCAATTGCATTTTGTACAACTTTTTCTGACTCTGAATCAAGAGATGAAGTTGCTTCATCAAGAATTAAAATAGGAGGATTCTTGTAGATAGCTCTAGCTATACACAATCTTTGTCTTTGTCCCCCCGAAAGTTTTAATCCTCTCTCACCAATTATAGTATCGAATTTATTTTCAAGTTTATTAATGAATTCATATGCATTTGCAATTTTTGCTGCATTAATAATTTTTTCCATATTAATATTTTTATTACCGAAAGTAATATTATTCTTTATTGTATCATGAAAAACAATTGATTCTTGCGTAACAACTCCCATCATTTTCCTGAGACTATAAGTGTCGTATGTGTTTATATTTTTTTCATCAATTTTAATTTCTCCTTTTTTTACTTTATAAAATTTTGATAGAAGATCAATAATTGTTGATTTGCCACTTCCTGATGGTCCTATTAGTGCTATTTTTTCACCTTTTTTAATATCAAAATTAATTTTATCTAAAACTTCATCAGTTTCATATGCAAATGAAACATTGTTAAAACTTATTTTAGATTCTAATTTTTCAATTTTTTGAGTTCCATCTTCTTCTTCTACTATTATTGTTTTGTCCATATATTCAAAAGTCCTGTCAGCAGACGCTAGTCCTCTCTGAATGGTATTAAAAGCATTACTTATTGCTTTAGCAGGGTTTAGTACTTGTGAAAAAATTATAATGAAAGCAATAAATTCTGATGCTGAAATATCAGAAGATTTATCTAATACCATGCTACCTCCAATTAATAGAATACCAGCTACTGTGGCTACTCCTAAAAATTCAGAAATAGGACTTGCTAACTCAAATCTTTTGAACATTGATAGGTTTTGTTTACCATAATCTTCTACTTCTTCTTTGAATTTTTTATTAACAAACCAATTAGCGGTAAATAATTTTATTATTCTGATTCCATCTAAGCTCTCACTTATTACATTGTTTATTCTTCCTAAAGCATTTTGACTATATGTAGCTTTGATTTTCAGATGTTTTGCAATATACGATATAATACCACCTGAAATTGGAATAAGGAATATTGTGTATAAAGTAAGCTCAACAGATATGGTACTTAAAATAAAGAACAGACCTAATAATAGAGCAGGCTCTTTGAATAATACCCTAATGGAATTAATTACTGAATTTTCAATTTGTTGAATATCACTTGTAAGTCTTGAAACGATATCTCCTTTTTTCTTATTTGTAAAAAAATTTATTTTAAATGCTAATATTTTATTAAATAATTGATTTCTTATGTTAGTCACAATTTTTACTCTGATTTTAGCAATTATAATTGCTGATAAGTATCTAAAAAGGTTTGAAAAGAATACTGAAGCAACTATGACAATGCATACAAATTTTAGTGCCTCTTTTCTTCCTCCACTCTCAACTATTTTGTTGAAATTATAGTAAAAAATACTTTTGAAGTATTCCAAAGAAATTTGAAAATTTCCAATTTCTGTATAATTTAATGTAGTTTGTTCATCTATTTGATTAAATAATACTTCTAGTAATGGTATAAGAATAGAGAAATTTATCATACTAAATACAATGTAAAAAATCGTAAATAATAGATATAAAGTTATATTTTTGCCAAAAGGCTTTGCATAGAATAGAATTCGGAAGTATGTCTTCATCTAGCTAAATTAAGAATAATATTTCACTCATTTTTTGTAAAAAAATAACATTTTGATAGCTTTGCAAACCTTTGTATAAAAAAGAGGTTTAAAAAATGAAGAAAGATATCCATCCAGATTATAAAGAAGTTGTGTTTCAGGACGTTCAGAGTGATTTTAAATTCTTGACACGCTCTACATTAACATCAAAAGAAAAAATTAAGTGGGAAGATGGAAAAGAGTATCCTTTAATAAAAATAGAAGTAAGTTCTGCTTCTCATCCATTTTATACAGGAAAGAAAATTTTTGTAGATACTGCAGGTAGAGTTGAGAAATTTTATCAAAAGTATAAGGCAAAAGCTGCTATTAAATCTGCATCAAAAGGAAAATCATCAAAAGTAGAGGCTCCAAAAGTAGAGGCTCCAAAAGTAGAGGCTCCAAAAGTAGAGGCTCCAAAAGTAGAGGCTCCAAAAGTAGAGGCTCCAAAA
>Ga0209554_1000974_pt1 | contig 22782 bp, 16 predicted proteins | sample MarorgKNORR_S2LV_5_FD_188221 | JGI IMG/M metagenome (GOLD analysis project Ga0209554, IMG submission 188221) | Marine microbial communities from the Southern Atlantic Ocean, analyzing organic carbon cycling - Bottom_A/KNORR_S2/LV (SPAdes) (version 2) | ecosystem: Environmental > Aquatic > Marine...
TAGATCAACCCCGCCATCGAGATAAACGAGGCTGCGGACATCCAATCCGCCGCGGTGGCCATGCCGTTGGCCAGGGGCGAGACCCCGCCTCCGGCCACGTAGAAACCGCGCGTGGTGTGGACCCGCGACCAGAGAGCGATGCCGATGTAGAGCGTGAAGGAGAGGCCGACGAGCAGAAGCGTCCAGGACTGCAGGGTCATCGTCGGTTGCTCGCGCCGGGCCTACTCGTTGACGCCGTAGCGTCGATCGAGGCGGTTCATCTGCCACACGTAGACGAAGATCAGCACCACGAAGACATAGATCGAACCCTGCTGGGCGAACCAGAAGCCAAGCCCGAAGCCACCGAAGCGGATCGCGTCGAGTTCGTCGACGAAGAGGATCCCGCAGCCGTAGGAGACGGCGAACCAGATGGTGAGCAACGCCGCCATCAGGCGCAGGTTCGCGCGCCAGTAGGCGTGGCGACGTTCCTTGGAGGGCGTTCCGGGGGCGGTGTTCATGCGAAGCTCGCCGCGCAGCGCGGGGAAGGGATGGTGGCCCAGGGCAGACTCGAACTGCCGACACCCGCATTTTCAGTGCGATGCTCTACCAACTGAGCTACCGGGCCACGGGGTCGGCAGCGTAGCCCGGCGTGCCGGGCCGCGAAAGCGGGGACGTTGTTGCTTTGTTGCCTTCCCGCTCCGCCGCCCATGCGTGCGGCGGAGCGGGAAGGCAACAAAGCAACAACGTCCCCGTTTCCGCGGATGCGCTCAGTCGATCTCGATCCGCTCGATCACGACCCTCTCGAGGGGCTGGTGGGCAGGGCCCCAGCGGCCGTGCTCGTCGGTCTTGACGGCCGCGATTGAATCGAGGGTGTCGAAACCCGCCAGCACGCGGCCGAAAGCGCTGTACTTCCCGGCGAGGTGGGGGCTGTTTTCGTGGACGATGAAGAATTGACTCCCCGCGCTGTTGGGACGACCGCTGTTGGCCATGGCCACGGTGCCCCGTGTGAAGGGCACGGCACCGAACTCGTCGGGGATCACGAAGCCAGGGCCCCCTTGGCCGTCGTTGAGGGGATCGTCGTCGCGCGAGAGCGGGTCGCCGCCCTGGATCATGAAACCGGGGATCACGCGGTGGAAGCTGACACCGTCGTAGAAGCCGCCGCTGGCGAGGGTGGCGAAATTCAGGACGGCGGCGGGGGCGATGTCGGGGTAGAGGCCGATACGGATCTGCCCGTGGTTGCGAACCTTTAAGATCGCGACCACCGCGGGTTCGTCGGGCCAGAAGAAGGGGGCATCGAAGTCCGCATCGGGCTCTGCGATCGGCAGGGCGTCGTCGACTGCGACCGGGTGATCCATCTCCGGGGTAATGGCGTCGTCCGGGGGCAACGCGTAGCAACCGAAGCTCGCCAGCATCACCGCGAACGCGATCCCACTCCGTCGGCGGCCGAGGCCCCTGTGATAGCGTCGCCGCATGGCATCTCCGAAGCCGATTTCCGCACTGGGCCGGGGCATGTTCTCGCTTCTCCTGGTTTTCCTGCTGGCGGGGATCCTGCCACTCCTGGCGGCTTCGGTCACGGGCGCGGCATCGAGAGCCCCCGGCTACGGGCGCTCGGGGATGGTCGTAAGTTCGTCGGCGCCCGCCGCGGAGGCGGGATCCCGCATCCTGGCGGCCGGCGGCAATGCGATCGACGCAGCGGTGGCGACGGCTTTTGCCGTGGGGGTCACCCAGCCCTGGTCGGCGGGCATCGGCGGCGGTGCCTTCATCCTGGTGCGCCACGCGGACGGCACGGTGGAGGCGGTCGACGCCCGCGAAACCGCCCCCGCCGGCGCGACTCGCGACATGTTCGTCGCCGCCGGCGTCGCGAAGCACGCGTCTCGGCGTGGACCGCTCGCGGTGGCGACACCGGGGATGGTGCGTGGACTCTTCGAGGTGCACCAGAAATCCGGGAAGCTGCCCTGGGCCCAGGTGCTCGCGCCCGCGATTCGGCTGGCGGGCGAGGGTTTCGTCATCGGTCCGCGCGCCGCCCGCACGATCGAGCGCATGCGCCGATCGCTCCCCGCCGAAATCTTTCCGGAAACGACGCGCATTCAATTCGAGGGGGTGGGCGAACTTGCCGAGCCGGGCGACCGTCTGGTGCAGGCCGACCTCGCGAAGACACTGGAGGGCATTGCGGCAAAGGGCCCCGATGCCTTCTACGCGGGCCCCGTGGCGAAAAAGATCGCTGCCGAAGTGAAGCGCCGCGGGGGGGTGCTGCGCGAAGTCGATCTCCACAACTACCGCGCGGCCTTGCGCGAGCCCATTTCGGGCCAATATCGCGGCACCACCGTGTACTCCTTTCCGCCGCCTTCTTCGGGCGGGGTCGCCCTCGTCGAGATGCTCAACACGCTCTCGGGTTACGATCTCAAAGAGCGCGGCGCCGGCAGTTCCGCGAGCCTTCACCTGGTGGCGGAAGCCATGAAGCTCGCCTTTGCCGACCGCGCGGCCTATCTCGGCGATCCAGACTTTGTCGAGATCCCGGTGGAAGAACTGGTCTCGAAGGCCTACGCCGCGAAACTGCGCGCGAAGATCGACCCCGGCCGCTTCACCGCCACGCCCTGGAGCTTCGATTGCAAGGGGGCCGTTGGCGAGGTGAAGGGTCCGGGCCTGCCGGCGGATGACGCGGGTACCACGCACCTTTCGGTGACCGATGGCGCGGGCAACGCCGTCGCCATCACCGCCACCATCAACACCCCATACGGCTCGGGCATCACCGTGCCCGGGACCGGCATCGTGCTGAACAACGAGATGGACGACTTCTCGGTGGCCCCCGACACCCCGAACGTCTACGGCCTCATCGATACCCGAGGCGCCAACGCCGTGGCCCCCGGCAAGCGGCCCCTCTCGAGCATGACGCCCACGATTCTCGTCAAAGACGGTCGACCCTTCATGGTGACAGGCAGTCCGGGGGGGCCGCGCATCATCACCACGGTGCTGCTCGGGATCCTGAACGTCATCGATTACGGCATGAATGTGCAGCAGGCCGTCTCGGCGCCGCGCTTTCACCACCAATGGGTTCCCGACAAGCTCTTTGTCGAGCCGGCCACGCCCGCTGACGTGGTGGCGGCGCTGCGCGCTTGCGGGCACCCGGTCGTGGTTTCGAAGCGCAACTGGTCGGCGAACGAGGCGATCGTGCTCGACCCCGCGACGGGTTGGCAATTGGGCGGCAGCGATCCGCGCACCGACGGTGGCGCCATCGGGAACCCGCCGACTCCCTAGCCCGCGCTGGCGTCGTCGCCGAGGTCGCCCACGAGGGCGAGGGTATAGGCGTCGAGCCGCAGCACGCGGGCGGCCACGCGCGCCACGTCTTCTTTCGAAACCGCCGCGACGCGCTCCTGGTAGCCGCGTTGGTTGTCGGCGCCGAGCCCGTAGAGACCGTCGAGGGTGAGGTGGGCCGCGCGCGACGCGTTGCGCTGTTGCTCGACCGCGAAGCTCCCCGCGAGGTAGCGCTTGGCCCGGTCCATTTCGGCGTCGCTCGGGGGCGAGGTCAGGAAGCGCTCGAGTTCAACGAGGATTCCGGCGAGCGCGGCATCGGTCTTCTCGGGCGCCGTCGCGATGTAGATCGAGAAGAGACCCGGAGCGACCCCTTCGAGGTTGCTCGCGCTCACGGTATAGGCGAGACCCTGGCGGTCGCGTAGTTCGAGAAAGAGGCGTCCGCCCTGGCCGGCGAGGACCTGGGCGATGACTTCGAGCGCGTCGCGGTCCGGGTCGTCTACGCAGAGGCCGCGGAAGCCCATGACGAGATGCGTCTGCGCGCGCTGCTTTTGCAGGCGGACGCGACGGATCGCCGAAGGGGCGTCCTCTCGCGCCGGCTCTTCGAGCCGAGCGCCAGCGGGAAGTGGCGCGAGCCGCGTCGAAAGCGCCAGGGCCAGCGCGTCGGGGTCGACGTCTCCCGAGACGCCAATGGTCAGGTTCTGGCCCGCGATCAACCTCTCGTGAAGGCGCAGGACGTCTTCGCGCGTAAAGCCGGCGACGCTCTCGGCGTCTCCGAGCATCGGTAGGCGGTAGGGGTGGGTTTCGTAGTGGTGCAGGGCGAGCAGCCGGAAGGCTTGATGGGCCAATTGGTCTTCACGCCGCTGGATCGCGGCGAGGGTTTCGCGCCGCTCGCGTTCGATTTCGGAGGGCAGAAAGGCCGGTTCGAGCATGGCCTCGGCGAGGAGATCGAGGCAGGGTTCGAGTTGGTCGGCAGTCGTTTCGAAGACCAGCCCCACGCTGTTGCGTCCGGCGAAGCTGTCGATTTCGGTGGCGCGGTTCTCGACGGCGCGCGCGTAGTCGCTGGCCGATCGGCTCTGGGTTCCCCGCATCCAGAGCGCGCTCGAGAAACGGCACAGCCCGGCGGCTTCGGGTTGGTCGGCGAGCAGTCCACCGAGGAAGGCCGCGCGCCCGGCCACCACCGGAACGTCGCGCCGCGGCCACACGTGCAACTCGGCGCCGTTCTCGAACTCGTAGGAGTAGATCTCATCTCGCTTCTGGCTGCGCCGGGGAGCCTCGAAGCGTCGACGCGTGCGGGTCGCGGCGGTTTCGATCACTTCGGCAACGGCTTCGTTCGAGATCCCGGCAGCCGCAGCCTCTTGCTCGGGGAGCATCAAGCCAGCGGTCAGGCGCTCGGGCGAGAGGTAGGTGCGGGCCACGCGCAGCAGGTCGTCCGCGCTCGCCTTTCGCACCGAGTCGAAGTAGGCCCCCTCGCGCTGCCAGTCCCCGGCGAGCACGTGAAAGCCTCCGAGCTTCGAGGCGCAGCCCGAGACGCTTTCGCGCTCGAAGTGTTCGGCCGTGAGGAAGTTCAGGCGTGCGCGCTCGAGTTCTTCTTCGGAGATGCGTTCGCAGCGCAGGCGCTCGACCTCTTCGGCGATTTCGCCAAGGGCCTGCAGCCCGCGCGCGGAGTCGGTCTCGGCGGTCACCGAGAAGAGCCCCGGGTCGAGCGGCGAGTACGAGGAGGAGTCGATGCGATCGACCGACCCGTTGCGATCCTTCACGCGCTGAACGAGGCGGCTCGATTCGCATTCGCCGAGCACGAAGGAGAGCAGGTCGAGGTGGAGCGCGTCCTCGTCCGGCGCCGCCGCGCCGATCCACGAGAGGTCAAAGCGCAGACCTTCGAAGGGGCGCGTTAGCACCGCCGGCCGCAGCGCGGTCTGGAGCGGTTCTGCGACCCGATTGCGGCGGGCGCTACCGGCCGTGGCGTCACCGAAGGCCTCTGCCACTTCTGCCGCGAACTCCCGGGCTTCGAAATCGCCGGCTGCCACCACCACCATGTTCTCCGGCGTGTACCAGCGCTCGAAGAAGCGGCGCACGCTCTCGCGTTGAAAGCCGGCGACGTTTTCCGGGGGGCCGAGGATCGGCCGGCCGTAGGCGTGGCTGCGGTAGGCCTCGGCGTAGACGGCTTCGCCGAGAACGTGGTACGGCGAATCTTCCGAGCGCCGGATTTCCTCGAGGACCACCTCGGTTTCGCGCGCGACTTCGTCCGGGTCGAAGATCGAATTGCGGACGGCATCGCTGAGCACGTCGAGGGCCACCGCGCGCGAGTCCGAGGGCAGCGTTGCGTAGTAGACGGTGACGTCGAAGGAGGTGTAGGCGTTGATATTGCCGCCGGCTCCCTCGATGGCCGCCGCCACTTCGCCGACGCCGCGCCGCTCGGTGCCCTTGAAGAGCATGTGTTCGTGAAAGTGCGCCAGGCCTTCTTCGCCGGGGCGCTCGTCCGCAGATCCGACGCGAACCCAGATCTGCAGGTTCACGACGGGCGCGGCGTGCATCTCGCGTGCGAGCAGGGTGAGCCCGTTGGGGAGCGTCTCGAAGTGGATCACGGGTGTCGTCACGGCGGTCGAGGATACCGCAGGGGCCGAGGAGCGGGCGGCGATTCCCTACCGTCTGGGGATGCCGGGTCCGGACCACAGCGTCGGTGTCTATCTCCACGTTCCTTTCTGTGAGCGCGTGTGCCCCTACTGCGATTTCGCGGTGGTGGGAGTGCGGCAACTCGAGGCCTCGGTGGAGGCGCGCTACGTCGAGGCGCTGCTGCGCGAACTCGATGCCCGCGCCGCGCTCTTTACCGGTCGCGCGCTCGCCACGATCTACTTCGGCGGGGGCACGCCATCGCTGCTCCAGCCGGCTTCGGTCGAGCGCCTGCAGGCTGCCGTACGAGATCGCTTCGGCAGCGGCGATGGCGGGGGGGTCGAGGTGAGCCTCGAGGTCAACCCCAGCAGCGTCGAGCGTGCGAGGCTGCCCGGCTTTCGGGAGGCGGGCGTCAACCGGATCTCGATGGGGATCCAAAGCTTCGACGACGGCATGCTGAAGCGGCTCGGGCGTGCCCACCGCGGCGAGGAAGGGCTATTGAGCTGGCAGGCCGCGCGCGAGGCGGGCTTCGCGAATCTCTCCCTCGATCTGATCTTTGCGGGCCCTGGCGCATCGCCAGAGCAACTCGAGCGAGATCTCGACCAGCTGCTCGCGCTGGGCCCCGAGCACGTTTCGACCTACGCGCTGACCGTCGAAGATGGAACGCCGTTTGAAACGGCCCTCGCCCGTGGCCAACTCGAGCTTCCCGAAGAGGATGACATCGCCGATGCGATGGAGAGGATCGCGGAGCGCCTTGCCGCCTGTGGCATCGACCGTTACGAGGTCTCCAGCTATGCCCGGGAGGGCTTCGCGTCGCGGCACAACCAGCGCTACTGGAGCCGTCTGCCGGTCCTCGCCCTGGGTGTCGGCGCGGTGAGCAGCGAGCCTGCGAGCCCCGGGGCCCCCTACGGACGGCGCAGCTCGAATCACCGGAGCTTGGGCGCTTACCTCAAGGCGATCGAAGCCGGGGAGCCGGCCGCGCCGGAAGGGGAGGTGTTGGCGGAGGCCGTCGCGCGGGGCGAGGCGCTGTTCCTCGGGCTGCGGGGGGTGGCCGGTGTTGCGGCGCAGGCTTTCGCTGCCGAATTCGGGGGGCCGCCCCGCGATTTCTACGCTTCGGAGATCGACGACTTGCTCGAGGCCTCCCTGCTTTCGGAGTCCGAAGCGGGAGACCTGAGGCTCAGCCAGCGCGGCTGGCTGTTGGCCGACAGCGTGGCGCTCCACTTTCTGTAATTGGGGTTCCCGCTTGGCGGACTTCGATTGACTCCCCGGCAGCGGGGTGGTACCAAGGTTGAGGTGCCGGAATCGTTGATGTTTTTCCCCCAACCGAGAAACCGCTGTCGCAACTGGGACGCGGCTTTGGCGGGAGGTCGCTGAAATCGATGCGAGAATCGGATCCGCATACGATGCTCAGCGACCGCCAACAGCGGGTTCTGCGCGCGCTCGTCAGTGCCTACGTCGCCGAAGCCGAGCCGGTTTCGTCAACCATGGTTTCGCACCTGCTGCCGATCGCGCTTTCGTCGGCGAGCATCCGCAACACCATGGCCGAACTCGAAGAGCGTGGCCTCGTCCAAAAGCCCCACGCTTCGTCCGGGCGCGTTCCGACGCCGAACGGCATCCGGATCTTCGTCGACGATCTGCTCTCGCCCCGCGAACTCGCGGCCTACGAGCGGCGCAGCCTCGATCATTCTTTCGACGTGGGGGGCGGCGAGCAGGCGGTCCGGGTGGCGTCGCGGATGCTCTCCGAGCACAGCCACCAACTCGGTTTCGTGCTCGCGCCGCGGATCTCGCGTCTGCGGCTGCGCCACGTTTCGCTGGTGCGTCTCTCGTCCGAGCGGCTGTTGGTCGTGCTCGTCACCGAGGATGGGCAGGCCCACCGGGTAATCCTCGACGATCCTGGCTGGAACGATCAGCGCGAACTCGAGGCGGTGTCGTCGGAACTCAATCGGCGCGTGGCCGGACGCACCCTCGCAGCGATCCGCGTCGCAATGAAGCGGGAGGTCGCAGCCCTGCGTAAACGCGCCGACCGCGTGCTCTCGCGTGTGCTCTCGGTGGGGCTGCAACTCGCCGAAGAACCCTTCGAACAACCCGTTGAGATCGTGGTGTCTTCGAGGCTTGCGCTGCTGAGTCAACCCGAACTCTGCGATCCCGAATATCTCCGCGAGGTCTTCAGCGCCCTCGAGACCCAGGAACGCCTGATCGAACTCCTCGACTCCCTCCTCGATACGGAGGGTGTTTCGGTGGCGCTCGGCGAAGAACTCGCCGAGCCCGGCCTCCTGCACTCGGCGCTGGTCGTTGCGCCCTACGGCCTCGGGGGTTCGCACCTCGGGATGCTCGGGGTCCTCGGGCCCCAGCGCATGGACTACGCGCACATCATTCCGCTGGTGGATTATTGCTCGGGCCTGCTTTCGGGGAAGCTCGAAGCGTGACACCGCGCCGCAAGCAGGGCGAGCCCGCAGCCGCGCTGGATACCGACGAGGCCGGTTCCGAGTCCGAGTCCGGTTCCGAATTCGATTCGAAGTCCGGTTCCGAGTTGGCTTCCGGCTGGGAGGGCCTCTCGGAAGAGAGAGCCGACGGCACCATCGCCCCCAGCCCGGAACTCGAAGAAGCGCTGCGCGAGGCCAGCGAGGCGGTTGCGGCCGGGGCGCAGGCCACGCAGGCCACCGGCAGATCGAGTGCAGACGAGGTGACCCTCGAAGCGCTCTCGCGAGAACTCGATGCGGCGCGCGTGCGCGCCGAAGAAGACGCCCAGCAGCTCGCCGAGTTCGCGGATCTTTCAGATCGGCATCTACGCCTGCAGGCGGAGTTCGAGAACTTCCGCAAGCGCAGCGCGCGAGAACGCGAGGAGATGCACCGCTACGGACACCAGAATTGGATCAAGGATCTGCTCCCAACGGTCGATAACCTCGAACGAGCCATCGATCACGCGAAGGGGAGCACAGAGGGCGATTTCGAGGGGGTCTTCGAGGGGGTGGCGCTCGTCCATCAGGAACTCGTCAGCGCACTCGCGAAAAACGGGGTGACGGCGCTCGAGCCGAAAGGCGAGGTCTTCGACCCGAATCTCCACGAGGCCGTAGCGCAGGTGCCGAGCGAAGAGGCGGCCCCGAACACGGTGATCGAAGTGCTCGAGAAGGGCTATTGCATTCACGATCGTCTGCTGCGCCCGGCGCGGGTGTTGGTGGCGGTCGCTGCGGCCGGGGAAGCCGCGAAAGAAGAGACCTAGAGCCGGATCGCCTGACTGCGGTCCGCTGGGATGGAGTGGGACCGGATGGGGCGTATCATCGGAATCGATCTCGGCACCACGAATTCGTGTGTGGCGATCCTGGTGGGCGGCGAGCCCCGGGTGATCGCGAACACCGAGGGATCGCGGACGACGCCCTCGGTAGTGGCCTTTGGCGAAGCGGGGCAGCGCCTGGTTGGGCAGGTCGCGAAGCGCCAGGCGGCGACCAACCCGGTGCATACCGTCAGCGCCTGCAAGCGCCTGATCGGTCGTCGCTTCGCCAGCGAAGAGGTGCAGCAATTTTCCGAGGTCGCGTCCTTCGAGGTCGCACCCGGCTCGAATGGGGATGCCTGGATTGTCGCCGGAGGGCAGGTGCATTCGCCCCAGGCGATTTCTGCCCAGGTGCTTTCGAAGTTGAAGGATTTCGCGTCGGATGCACTCGGCGAAAGCGTGACCCAGGCCGTGGTGACGGTGCCGGCCTACTTTAGCGACGCCCAGCGGCAGGCCACGAAGGAGGCCGGCGAGATCGCGGGGCTCGAGGTGCTGCGCATCATCAACGAACCGACGGCGGCGGCGCTGGCCTACGGCGTGGGACTCGAAGAGAGTCGGCGCGTGGCGGTCTTCGATCTCGGGGGTGGCACCTTCGATGTCTCGATCCTCGAACTGGGCGAAGGGGTGGTCGAGGTGTTGAGCACCAACGGCGACACCTTCCTCGGTGGCGAGGATTTCGACAATCGCCTCGTCGAGTACCTCGCGACACGCTTCGAGGACGAGAACGACGAGGATCTTCGGAGCGACCCGGTGGCGCTGCAGCGCCTCAAAGAGGCGGCCGAGCGGGCGAAGCACGCACTCTCGTCGGAGTTGGAAGTCGAGGTGAACCTTCCCTTTCTTTCGGCGGACGACTCCGGGCCGAAGCACCTGGTAACGAAATTGCAGCGGAGCACCTTCGAGGATCTCGTTGCGGACCTGATCGAGCGCCTGGCGGCGCCGTGTCGCCTTGCGCTGGCGGACGCGGGCCTCGAGGCCGCCGAAGTCGATGACGTCATCCTGGTGGGTGGGATGACCCGAATGCCGAAAGTGGCCGCGAAGGTGCGCGAAGTCTTCGGCCGCGACCCCCTCCTTTGCAAACTGTCGGACGGCGTGCACCCCGACGAGGTCGTTGCGCTCGGGGCGGCGATTCAGGGAGGGGTGCTGACGGGTGAGGTCGAGGACGTCCTGCTGCTCGACGTGACACCGCTTTCGTTGGGGGTGGAAACCCAGGGAGGCGTCGCGACCCCGATCCTGCGCCGCAATACGACGATCCCGGCGACGAAGAGCCAGGTCTTCTCGACCACGAAAGACGACCAGGGGCGGGTCGAGATTCACGTCATCCAGGGCGAGCGCGAACTCGCCGAGGACAACACTACGCTCGGTCGATTCGAACTCGTGGGCATCCCGAAGGCTCCGCGTGGCGTGCCTCAGATCGAGGTCCTTTTTTCGCTCGACGCGGACGGCGTAGTGCACGTGACGGCGAAGGATCTCGAGACGGGACTCGGGCAGGGGATCCGGGTGCGCGCCGCCAGCGGGCTCTCGGGAGAGGAGGTCGAGCATCTCGTCGACGAGGCCGCGCGCTCGGCGGCTTGTGATCGCGAGCGCCGCGAATGGGTCGATCTCTGCAATCGTTGCAACGGCTTGGTGTACTCGACGCGCCGGACACTCGAAGAGTTTGGGGAAAACGTCGACGCGACGGATCGCAGCCAGCTGGAAGCCGCCATCGAGAAGGTGGAGCACGGGGTCGACGCCCACGACGGTGAGGCCCTGCGGACGGCGATGGAAGAACTCGCGAGCTGCACCCACCGCGTCACAGACGCCCTCTACACCGCCCTCGGCTGATCCGTCCTGCTTCTGGGGACACCCAGGCGCCGCGGTCCAGGGGGGCTGCCCGCCGAATCGCGATCGTCGGGAATCAGGGACGTTGTTGCTTTGTTGCCTTCCCGCAGCCGCGAGTCCACCGATCTGTGCTCACGGGGCCGGGAAGGCGACAAAGCAACAACGTCCCTGATTCCCCGGGGACGAGAAGGCAACAAAGCAACAACGTCCCCGACTCCCGCCCTGACTTCCGTCCCGATTCGTCCCTGGCTTGTTCTTGGCGCTGCGGTGCCTAGACTCCCCGCGTCGCGGGGCGGTTCCCGCGGGTAGAGGCGGGGCGCGAGCGTGTCGAAGCGTGACTATTACGAGGTTCTGGGCGTTGGCCGGAGTGTCGACGGACCGACCCTGAAGAAGGCCTATCGCAAGCTCGCCCTCGCAAATCACCCCGACCGAAACCCCGACGATGCCGAGGCCGAGGAGCGTTTCAAGGAGGCCTCCGAGGCCTACGCGGTGCTCTCGGACGCCGAGAAACGTGCGCGATACGACCGCCTCGGTTTTGCCGGGGTGGGCGGCGCCGCCGGCGGCCACTCCGATTTCGGCGACATGGGCGGCTTCTCCGACATCTTCAACGATCTCTTTGGCGACGTCTTCGGCGGCGGGGGCCGCGGGCGCCGGGCGGGTCGAGGCCAGCGCGGTGCCGACCTCCGATACAACCTCGAGATCACCCTCGAGCAGGTCTGCACCGGCCTCGAGTCGAACATCGAGATTCCGAAGATGCGCCCCTGCGACCGCTGCTCGGGAATCGGAACCCGGGACGGGGTGCGACCCGAAACCTGCGGCGTGTGTGGCGGCAGCGGCCAACAGACTTTCCAGCAGGGTTTCTTCCGGGTGAACCGGGCCTGCGATGCCTGCAGTGGGTCGGGAGAAATCGTTCGCGATCCCTGTCCCGGCTGTCGTGGCCGCGGTCGGGTCGAAGGCCAACAATCGCTGCAGGTGAAGGTTCCCGCCGGCGTCGAGCACGGCGCGCGCCTGCGGCTTTCGGGGGAGGGCGAGGCCGGGATCGCCGGCGGTCCTCCCGGCGACCTCTACGTGGTGCTCCACGTGCGCCCGCATCCTCTTTTCGAACGCGAAGGCACCGATCTCCACTGCGACGTTCCGATTCCCTTCGCCCAGGCGGCCCTCGGTGCCGACGTCGATGTCCCCACGCTGGAGGGGCGGGTCAGTATCCGCGTTCCCGAGGGCACGCAATCGGGAAAGATGCTGCGGCTGCGTGGCAAGGGCGTCCCCCCGCTGCGCCCGCGCATGGATCCCGCGCACCTCGAGCGCACGCGCGGCGACCTCTTCGTTCGGATCTTCGTAGAGGTTCCGACGAAGCTGAACCCCAGGCAACGCCAACTCCTCGAGGAATTCGCCGAAGAGACCGGGACCGAGGTCTCGCCCGAACACAACAGTTTCCTGGACAAGCTCCGCGACTTTTTCGACTGAGGCTCCGGGAGAAACGTGAAGGCAAAGCTCGGAATCGCGCTGCTTGCACTCGCTCTCGTGGCGTGTGCGTCGCTCACCGGTGACCGTCCGGTACGCGCACCAGAGGCCGATCCCGCCGCCCGCGCCGCCTACCTCTCCGCACTCGAGCTGCTGCCCGGCGATCCGGGCCGCGCCCGGCTCCGTCTCAACGCCTTCGTGCGCGACCATCCGAAGTCGCGGTTCGCGCCCCGCGCCAGCTTGAAACTCGCGCGCCTGGCGCGCCTCCAGTCCGACGCCACGGACGCCGATCGCTGGCTCGGCCGGTTGATCCGCGAGCACCCGCGAAGCCGGTCCGCGGACAGCGGTCGCCTCGAGCGTGCGGAGGCGCGGCTCGCCGGCGGGGACGCAGCCGGAGCGCGAGAAGCCCTCTCGGGTCTGCGGGTGTCGCGGCTCGCGCCCGGAGAACAGGTTCGGGCCACGCGGCTGCAGGCGCGCATAACCCAAGACCCCCTCGCGCGCCTTCTTTGGCTCGAGCGCTGGCGCAGCCTTCAAGACGGCGACTCGGCCGAAATTTCGTCCGCCGATCCAAAGATCGATCGCGCGTTGGCCAGCGCCGACCCCGAGACGCTCGCGCGTGCCGCCCTCGAACTGCCGCCCGGCTCCGTGGCGGCACGGGTCGCTCTCGAACAGGCGGCGCGTGCGCTCGTCGCGGGCGATCGCGAAGCGGCCGAAGAAGCGCTGGCACGCGCGGCCGCAGGGCCTCTACCCGGGCGCTATGCGACGCGACTCGCGACTCTCCGGGCGGTGGTGGCGTCGCCCGGTGCTCTCGGCTTTGCGGGGGAAGCGCTCCCGGGCTTTGCCGAAGTCGCCGCGTGGCCGCTGCCCAAGGTGGCGGGAGCGAGTGGCAAACTCGGTGTCGTCCTGCCCCTTTCGGGGCCGTTCGCCGAGTACGGTGAGGCGAGCCTCGAGGGCATCCTGCTGGCGGCGGGGATCTTCGAGCCCGCGTTCCCCGGCAGCAGCAGCGCGTCGTCCGGCAGCCCTGTTTCGCGGGGCGCAGCCTGGGGGGAAGAGCCGGGCCCTCTTGCGGTGCGCGCGCCCGGCATTCGACTCGAGGTGCGCGACAGCGGCGGCGAACCCGCGCGCGCCGCGGCCGCCGTGCGCGCATTGGCCGCGGACCCCGAGATCAGGGCGATTCTCGGCCCCCTGCGATCGGCGGCCGCGGAAGCGGCTGCCGTCGTGGCCAGCGAAGAAGCGATCCCCCTGTTGACACTCTCGGCGCGTCCAAAGGTCACCGCGGAGCGTCCGGACGTGTTTCGCCTGAAGACCACTCCCGACGATGAGGTCGAGGCACTGGTGCAATACGCCATCCGCGAGGGCGCCAGGCGCTTCGCGATTCTCTACCCGGAGGATGCCTACGGTCGGGGAATGCGCGAGCGCTTCTGGCGCCGCGTCGAGGCGCACGGCAGCTTTGTCGTGGGCGTCGCCAGCTACGATCCCGAGGCCAGCGATTTCAAGGAAGCGATCCAATCGCTGATCGGCTTTTCGCTGCTCACCGCCGACGAGAAGTTCACCCTTAAGGAACGCTCGGCCCTGCTGCGTCGCGCCAGGCGATTGCCCGCGGAAGACGGCATCGTCGTTCGCGAACTGGCGCCGACCCTGCTCGGCCCCGAGAAGGACCCGCTGCCGCCGATCGTCGACTTCGACGCGCTCTTCATTCCGGACGCGTCCGATAAAATCGCATTGCTGGCACCGCAGCTGACCTTCCACGAGATCGAGAACGTGCAGCTCCTCGGCCCGTCGGGCTGGCACCATCCCGAGTTGATCGAGATTGCGCGCCGTCACGTGAGCGACGCGGTGATCGCCAGCCGCTTCGATCCGAACAGTCGCTTTGCCTTCGTGGCGAACTTCTCGGAGGGCTACCGCGCACTCTTTAAACGCGACCCGGACGCCTTCGCGGCCGAAGCCTACGACGCCACGCGCCTGGTGATGCTGCAGCTCCGCGCCGGGCGCGATTCGCGGGCGGCGCTTTCGGCGGGACTCCGGGAGACCGGGGTCTACGGGGGCGCTTCGGGCGTGCTCCGCTTCGAGCCCGACGGAAACGCGCAGAAGCGCCCCTTCTTAATTGGTGTGCGCTCCCGGCGCTTCGTCTCACTGGACTAAAAACCAATAAAATCAAATAGTTGAAGGGAAATGCGGGGGTTTTCCCGCGTTCTGGCTGCCTCAAGTCTTCCGGGCCGTGAGTCGAAGAGGGGGTATGAAGAACGCCACGCCTGCCACCGATTGGCCCCGTCAGCTGCCGGTCCTCCCGCTGCGGGACTACGTGGTCTTTCCGCATACGATCGTTCCGCTCTGCGTCGCGGGCGCGGCTGCCGACGACCCCCGCTTGGCCGAGGGGCAGCGGATCCTGGTGGTTGCCCAGCGAGATCCTTCGAAGCCGGTTTCCGGACTCGAAGACGTGTATTCCCTCGGAACATTGGCCGTCGTGGTCCGCGATGAGCGCACCGCCACCGGCACACCGCAACGGCTGCTCCGGGGTCTGGCCCCGGCTCACATCCAGGCGCCGGTGATCGGCGACGGCGGGCTTTTTGCCCTTGTCGAATACCCCGCCCCGGTCGATCTAGGCGAATGGTCTCCCGAGGTCGAGACCCTGAAGCGCTCGCTGCGTTCACGCATCGAAGAACTGGTGCCCCTGCTCGGACTTCCGACCGAAATCCTCGACGCGGTGGTTCAGGTGAACGATCCCGATCGCCTCAGCTACGCCATCGCGGCGAACCTGGGGCTCGGTGTAGCGGACGCCCAGGCCGTGCTAGAGACCGTGGATCCCGTGACTCGCTTGCGGCGCGTCGAAACCTGGGTGAAACGCGCCCTTGATCGCACCACTTTCGAGGCCGAGGCCGTCGCGGCCCTTCCGAAGTCGAAGAAGCGCGAAGAGCGCGATACCGACCTGCGCGACCAACTTCGGGCGATTCGGGAAGAACTCGAGGAAGAGGATGGTGCGGCGGACGAGATCGCCGAGTACCGAAGGCGCATCGACGAGGTCGCCCCGTCACAGGCCTGCCGCGAGGAGTCACAGCGCCAGCTGCTGCGACTCGAAAAGATGCACAGCGAGAGCCCCGAAGCCCAGGTGGTTCGAAATTATCTCGACTGGGTGGTCGATCTGCCCTGGTCCAAGGTCTCGGAAGATCGGCACGATCTCGCCAACGCGCGCAAGATCCTCGATGCCGACCATGCTCATCTGGAGTCGATCAAGAATCGGCTCCTCGAATTTCTCGGCGTCCGGAAGCTGCGTGGTGACTCCAGAGGTCCGATCCTGTGCTTCTTTGGTCCTCCGGGCGTCGGGAAGACCTCACTCGGCCGCTCGATTGCGCGGTCGATGGAACGTGAATTTGTCCGCATCTCGCTGGGTGGGGTTCGCGACGAAGCGGAGATTCGAGGCCACCGCCGAACCTACGTCGGGGCGATGCCCGGCCGCATCTTGCAGGCACTGAAGCAGGCGGGCACGAAGAACCCCGTCATCCTCCTCGACGAGATCGACAAGATGGGATCGGATCTGCGCGGCGACCCGTCGGCGGCGCTGCTCGAAGTACTCGACCCGGAGCAGAACGCGAGCTTCAGCGATCACTTCCTGAATACGCCCTTCGATCTCTCGGAAGTTCTCTTCATCGCCACGGCGAACGTGCTCGAGACGATTCCGGCGCCGCTGCGCGATCGCATGGAGTTGATTCGTCTTTCGGGTTACGCCGCCGAAGAAAAACTCGAGATCGCGAAGCGCTTTCTGGCGCCGCGACAGCGTGAAGAGCACGGCCTCGTCGAAGGCCAGCTCGAGTGGTCCGACTCCGCGCTCGCTCGCGTGGTCGCGGACTACACGCGAGAAGCCGGAGTGCGCGGGCTCGAACGCCAACTGGCGGTGGCGTGTCGCAAGATCGCTCTGCGCGCCGCGGAGGGCGACCCGAGCCCCGCGCACATCACCTGTCGCAATCTCGAGCGCTATCTCGGCGCGCCGCTCTACCTCTCGGAAGACGTTTCCACCGAGAGCGAAGTCGGTGTAGCCCACGGCCTGGCCTGGACCGAGGCCGGCGGTGAACTCTTGTGCCTCGAAGCGTCGGTGGCAGCCGGAAGCGGCCTCGTGCTCACCGGCCACCTCGGTGACATCATGAAGGAGTCGGGACAGACGGCCCTGGGGTTCGCGCGCTCCTACCTGCGGCAGGTGGCCCCGGGGAACACCGTCCTCGATGAGAACGAAGTCCACTTCCACGTGCCGGCGGGTGCGATCCCGAAAGATGGCCCCTCGGCAGGTATCGCGATTGCCGCCGCGGCGATCTCGGTGGCGACCAATATCGCGCTGCGCGGAGACGTCGCCATGACCGGCGAAATCACCCTCCGCGGGCGGGTGCTGCCGGTGGGGGGCGTGCGCGAGAAGGCACTCGCTGCACTTCGCAGCGGGATCTACACCGTGATCGTGCCCGAAGCCAACTTACGCGACCTGGATGACATCCCGCGCGAGCAGAAGCGCAAGCTCAAATTCGTGCCGGTTGCGCGGATGGACCAGGTGCTCGACGCAGCGCTGTGCGAGCCGCTGCCCATGACCCTGGATTCGCCCGTTCGTCCCGGGAAGAAGCCGGCAGCGGCGATTCCGCTCTCGGCGAAACGCGACTGAAACTCTCAGCGCGGCTTGGCGGCGTTCACCGCGCATTGCGGGTACGTTGCAAAGCATGCGCAGGCTCCGCGACATCGGTGAGTCGGGCCTGATCGCCCGCATCGAGCGGCGCCTCGCCCGGGCCACCCGGTCCCCCCGCGTCCGCCTGGGGATCGGTGACGACGCGGCCCTGCTGCGCTCGCGCGCGGACGAAGACTGGGTGACGAGCAGCGACGCCCTGGTCGAAGACGTGCATTTTCGCTTCGCGAACCAGGCCGCGACCACCATCGGTCGGCGCGCGCTGGCGGTGAACCTCTCGGATCTCGCGGCGATGGGGGCAACGCCGATCGCCTGCACGCTGTCGCTTGCGGCACCGCCGGAGTTGCCGCTGCAGCTTGCCGATGGCCTGGTGGCGGGTTTCGTCGAGGCCGGCATTCGCTGGCGTTGTCCGCTGGTGGGGGGCAACGTGACGGCGGCTCGCGAGACTTCGCTCCACGTCAGTGTCTTCGGCGGCGTCGCGGCCGGGCAGAGCCTGCGCCGAGGGGCCGTGCGAAAGGGCGACCGGATCGGGGTCACGGGAACCCTCGGCAGCAAGGCCCTCGAGCGCGCCCGGGTCGAGCGGAACGGTGGACGCATTCGCAGGGTTCCCGAGCCGAGGCTCCGGGCCGGACGCGCCCTGTTGGCGACTCCCGGGCACGGCGGCTGCATCGATGTTTCGGACGGGTTGCTCCGCGACCTCGAAGCACTGCTCGGTTCGAGCGGGCTGGGCGCCGAGATCGACCCGGCGGCCGTGCCGACCGCCCGCGGTTTCAGGAGCGCGGCGCTGAAGGAGGGGCTCGATCCCGACCGCCTCGCGCTCACGGGCGGAGAAGACTACGAGTTGCTCTTCTCCCTTCGTCCCGGCGGCCCCACGTGCGCCGCACTCTCCCGGCGCATGGGCTGCCGGGTCACCGAGATCGGTCGCGTGGTCTCGGCGCCCGGGCTCCACGGCGTGCCCGAAGCGCTTCTGGGGCACCCCGGGTGGCGGCACTTCTAGGGGCGCCCGCGCACCCGCTGGCCGCCCGACGCCTGCCCCGCTGACCGCCTGACCCCCACACCCCCGCCCCACCGGGCAAAGGGGGTCTGCGTCGTCCCGCTTGTCTGGTATTTTCACGGGCGCCGCGCGGTTTCGTGCGGGGAGGCCTCGAAGCCGGTGGATCGAGATCGCGTGCGAGAATTATTGGATGCTGTTCGCCGGGGCGAAGAAGGGGTAGAAGACGCCCTCGAAGCGTTGTCGCGCCTGCCCTTCGTCGACACCAAGCACGCGCGCGTCGACACCCACCGTGCCCTTCGCAACGGCCTTCCCGAAGTCATCTACGGCCCGGGGAAGACCCCGGAGCAGATCGTCGAGATCGCTCACGTCCTGCGCGGCGAGGGGCAGTCGGTCCTGGTGACCCGTGTCGAGCCGGACGCGGCCAGCGAGATCCTGGGCGATCTCGGGGGCGCCGAGTACGACCCGGACGCACGAATCCTGTGGCTCGGGCCCGCCGAGGTGCCGCTGGTCGGGAAGGGTTCGATCGCCGTGATCTCGGCGGGGACCGCCGATGCGAAGGTCGCCTGCGAGGCGGCGGCGGTGTGTCGGCGCTTCGGGAACAAGACCGATGTCCTGCACGACGTCGGCGTGGCGGGGGTGCACCGCCTGCTCTCGTCGGTGGACACCCTGCGCGATGCGCGCGTACTGATCGTGATTGCTGGCATGGAGGGTGCGCTGCCCTCGGTGGTCGGCGGGCTTGTGGCCAGTCCGGTGATCGCAGTGCCGACCAGCGCGGGTTACGGCGCGGCACTCGGGGGCGTCACGGCGCTGCTCGGGATGCTGACGAGTTGTGCGTCGAACGTCAGCGTCGTCAACATCGACAACGGATTTGGTGCGGCCTATGTCGCGACTCTCATCAACCGGCTCTAGCGCGCGCGCGGGCAGCCGCCTGCGCGCGATGGATCGCCTGCATCTCGATGCCTTCTCGGGCATTGCAGGCAACATGTTCCTGGCCGCGCTCCTTGATCTGGGGCTTCCGCGCCGGGTGCTCGAAGCCGATCTCGAGCCACTCGGCGTTCCGCACCGGCTGGTGCTGCGGAAGGTCAAGCGCGGCGCGCTCACGGCGCGCTATCTCGACGTCCAGGTTCCGGTCCCCGGCAAGAAGACCCGCATGCGCTCTGCGGGCGCCGCACACGGTGCCGCGCCGGGGCATGCCCACGGGCGCAGTCATCAAGACATCGCAAAGCAGATCGCGAAGGCGAAGCTGGTTCCCGAGGTGCGCGATCGCGCGCTCGCAATCTTCGAAGCCCTCGGTCGCGCCGAGGCGCGGGTCCACGGCACGAAGCTCGAGAACGTCCACTTCCACGAAGTCGGCGCGGCCGACGCCCTGATCGACGTGGTGGGGGCCTGCATCGGTTTGCACCGCCTCGGCATCCGCAGCGTCAGCGCTTCGCCTGTGGGTCTGGGTCACGGCACGGTCTTGACCGCCCATGGCAGGCTGCCGCTGCCGGCCCCGGCGACCCTCGAATTGCTGACCGGCATTCCGACCGTTCCCGCCCACGTCGAATGGGAAACCGTGACGCCCACCGGCGCTGCGATTCTCCGCACCGTGGTCGATTCCTTCGGGCCCCTCCCGGCGATGACGATCGTGGCGATCGGCCATGGGGCCGGGCGCGAGCGACCGGGTCCGCTGCCGAACCTGCTGCGCGTGGTGGGCGGCCGCCAGGATGCCACCAGCAGCGATCGTGTCGTCGTGCTCGAGACGAACCTCGACGACCAGAACCCCGAGCACTTCGAGTACCTGATGGAGCGCCTCTTCGAGGCCGGAGCCCTCGACGTCTCGCTGCAGCACCTGCAGATGAAGAAGAATCGCCCCGGCTTCGGTGTGCGCGTGCTCGGTCGCCCGAGCGATCGCGTGGCGCTCTCCCAGATCCTCTTTGCCGAGTCCACCGCCATCGGTGTGCGCGTCTGCGAATGGGACCGGATCGTGTTGCCGCGCGAAATCCGCAGGGTGAAGACGCGCTTCGGCCAGATTCGGGTGAAGGTGATCGGCGGCGACGAGGGGCCCCGAGCGGTCTCTCCCGAGTACGACGACTGCAAGCGCGCCGCGCGCCGCCACCAGGCACCGATTCGCGAGGTCGTGCGAGCGGCCGAGGATGCGGCGCGCGAGGCGCTCGGCCTCGACTGACGAAAGCGTCTTGCGTCCCCAGCGATCCCGGGGAACGTCCCATCCCAGCAACGTCCCCAACGCAAAGAGCCCCGGGACGTTGCCGCCCCGGGGCCCTGGATTCGGTTGCAACCCTTTTGGGGCTACATCATGCCGGGCATACCACCGGGCATACCACCGGGCATTCCGCCGCCGCCGTTGCCCTTGTCGTCGGGCTTCTCGGCCACCATTGCCTCGGTGGTGAGCAGCAGCGACGCCACGCTCGCGGCGTTCTGTAGCGCGGTGCGAACCACCTTCGTCGGGTCGATGACACCGGCCTTGATCAGGTCTTCGTACACTTCGGTCGCGGCGTTGAAGCCGTTCGCGCCCTTCAGACCCTTGACCTTGTCGACCACGATCGAACCCTCGACGCCCGCGTTTTCCGAGATGAATCGGATCGGGGCCTCGATGGCGCGTCGGACGATGTTGAGGCCAGCGGTCTGTTCCTCACTGAGGTCGAGCTTGTCGAGAACCTTCTGCGCTCGGATGAGGGCCACGCCCCCACCGGGCACGATGCCCTCCTCGACTGCGGCGCGCGTGGCGTGGAGTGCATCCTCGACACGTGCCTTCTTCTCCTTCATCTCGGTCTCGGTGGCGGCCCCGACCTTGACCACGGCCACGCCGCCGACGAGCTTCGCCAGCCGCTCCTGCAGCTTCTCCCGGTCGTAGTCCGAGGAAGTTTCCTCGACCTGGTTCCGGATCTCGTTGCAGCGACCCTCGATCTCCTTCCGGGTGCCAGCGCCGTCGATGATCGTGGTGTTGTCCTTGTCGATCACGATGCGCTTGGCCTTGCCGAGGTCCTTGATGGTGACATTCTCGAGCTTCAGCCCGAGCTCCTCGGCGATGACCTGGCCACCGGTGAGGACGGCCATGTCCTGGAGCATCGCCTTGCGGCGGTCCCCGAAGCCCGGCGCCTTCACCGCGGCGACGTTCAGCGTGCCGCGGATCTTGTTCACCACGAGGGTGGCGAGGGCTTCGCCTTCGATGTCCTCGGCCACGATCAGCAGCGGCTTGCCCGAGCGGGCGACCTGCTCGAGCAGCGGCAGCAGGTCCTTCATGTTGCTGATCTTCTTCTCGTGCAGGAGGATGAGCGGCTCTTCGATGGCCACCTCCATTGCCTCCGGATCGGTCACGAAGTACGGCGAGAGGTAGCCGCGGTCGAACTGCATGCCCTCGACCACTTCGAGCTCAGTCTCGAGGCTCTTCCCCTCTTCGACCGTGATCACGCCTTCTTTACCGACCTTCTCCATGGCCTGGGCGATGATCGCGCCGATGGTCGTGTCGTTGTTCGCCGAGATGGTTCCCACCTGGGCGATCTCCGCGGAGTCGCGCGTCGGCTTCGACATCCGGTGGAGCTCAGCGGTGATCGCGATCACACCCGCCTCGATCCCACGCTTCAGCTCCATCGGGTTCATGCCGGCGACCACGAGCTTCGAGCCCTCGCGGAAGATCGCCTGGGCCAGAACCGTCGCCGTCGTGGTGCCGTCGCCTGCGACGTCGGAGGTCTTGCTGGCGACTTCCTTCACCATCTGGGCGCCCATGTTCTCGAACCGGTCCTCGAACTCGATTTCCTTGGCGACGGTGACGCCGTCCTTGGTGACCGTCGGCGAGCCGAAGCTCTTCTCGATTATCACGTTGCGACCCTTCGGGCCGAGCGTCACGCGAACCGCGTTGGCGAGTGCGTCGACGCCTGCCTTCAGCTTCGAGCGGGCATCCTGATCAAACTTGATTTCTTTGGCCATTACTGGGGCTCCTTATTCCAAGACGCCGAGGACGTCGTCCTCGCGAATGATGAGGTGTTCATCGCCTTCGAGGGTGATCTCGGTACCGGCGTACTTGCTGAAGAGCAGGCGGTCGCCCTTCTTGACGTCGAGCGGCTGCACTGTGCCGTCCTCGCGCACCTTGCCGTTACCGACGGCGATCACCTTGCCCTCCTGGGGCTTCTCTTTGGCGCTATCCGGGATGATGATCCCGCCCTTCGATGTTTCTTCTTCCTCGATGCGTTGCACGAGGATCCGGTCCTGGAGGGGACGGATTTTCATGAACTCCATTCCTTCTCATAAAAAGCGCCCAACGGGCGCTCCACCACTTGCGGGTGTTGTCGATGAATCGTCTCGGCTTCAGGGTCGGATGGCGTGCCGACGGACTTCCCGGAGTTCCCCTGGGTAGGGGAGTGGGAAGCGGGGTCGGGGGGGCCACAGCCCAGCTGGGAGACGCTCCGGCAGTAATTAGCAGTCGGACCATCCGACTGCCAACAACGCGCCAATCTAGGCACCGCGCCCGGGGTGTCAAGTTCGCGGGCGGGTAAAACGGCGAAAATCCCCGCTCCCGCGCCGCGGGTTCGCGGAGCGGCTCTTGACTTTCGCCTCTATTTCGCCACCTTACGGGCGAAACTGCAGCGAAGACCGGGAAGCCGCAGGCCCAGGAAACCGGGCACCGGGCACCGTGCAATCGGGGGGGGGCACCAAATGGCGCTGACGCGACGCCAGCGAGAGATCTACGACTTCGTCTGCCGCTTCGTGGCGAGCCGGGGCTATTCGCCGAGTCTGGAGGAGATCGGC
>Ga0209554_1000984_pt1 | contig 22627 bp, 29 predicted proteins | sample MarorgKNORR_S2LV_5_FD_188221 | JGI IMG/M metagenome (GOLD analysis project Ga0209554, IMG submission 188221) | Marine microbial communities from the Southern Atlantic Ocean, analyzing organic carbon cycling - Bottom_A/KNORR_S2/LV (SPAdes) (version 2) | ecosystem: Environmental > Aquatic > Marine...
CTAGTAACGGTCTCAACGTTTAGATATACTTACCAACCAGGAAAGATTAGAAAGTTAAAGTTTCGGAGGTTAAAACCTTGCACAACCACCAGCTTTCGCCGATGGTTGTTAAGATTTGGAAGCCTATTTAAGTTCTACTTTGCTTCCATTTTCGCCAAGGTTGTTTAGAACTACTATCCTTGACTTTCTGCCCTCTGAGCTTGAACCTCTCGGCTTTTCCCCAGATGGCCAGTTAAGAGTTGCCTCTTAATTAGTAAGTACAATATGTTATTTTATATTAAATTTGTATCACTTTTTAGTTGATTTTTTATTATTAATAAATCTTGTGGATATCGGGGATAACTATTTTTTAATCCAACCTCCACCTAAGACTTTGTAACCTTCTTTATTTTTTGAATAAAAAACACAAGCCTGGCCTGGTGAAATACCATATTCATCTTCAAGCAAATTAACATTTGCAGATCCATTATTTAATTCAACTTTAGCTTTAATTAACTTTCCGGTTGATCTAACTTTAACAAAAAGCTCATTTTCAAGTTCGCTCTTATCTTCATATAATAAATTTAAGTCTTTTAACTTTATCTTTCTTTTAATTAATTTTTTTTTTGGCCCGACTATAATTTCATTTTTTTTGGCATCAATTTCTATGACATAAAGCGGTTCTTTGTCAGAAACTTTTATTCCTTTTCTCTGACCTATTGTAAAATTAATAATTCCATCGTGAACTCCTATAACAGTTCCGTCGTTTTTTTTTATATTACCCTTCCTATAAGAATTTGGTCTGAATTTTTCTATTATGGCAGCATAATCTCCGTTTGGAACAAAGCATATATCTTGGCTGTCAGGTTTATCGGCAACATTTAATTCAAGTTTATGTGCTATTTCTCTAGTCTCTGATTTATTTAATTTACCTAGTGGAAATCTTAAAAAATTCAATTGTTCTCTAGTTGTATTAAATAAAAAATAGCTCTGGTCTCTATTTATGTCATGTGCTTGATACATATTAGTAATATTATTTTTTGTTATGCTTTTCACATAATGTCCGGTAATTAATGCATCAGCATTTAAAGTTTTTGCTTCTAGAAAAAGATCTTTAAATTTTACTGTTTGATTGCATTGAATGCATGGAATTGGAGTTTCACCACTAAGATAACTATCTATAAAATTATCGACAACTGCAGATTTAAATTTATCTTGGTAATATAAAATTTTATGTTCTATTCCTAGTTTGTTTGCTACTCTTTTAGCATCTAAAATATCTTGTCCAGCACAACATTGTCTAGATGGAGAGCTATTTTTAACATCGTCATATAATTTTAATGTTATACCGACTACATTATAACCTTCTTTTTTCATCATCCCTGTTACTGCGGATGAATCAACTCCTCCCGACATTGCTACTACAACCTTTGTATCTTTTGGTTCTTTGTCTATATCCAATGAATTTAATTTTATGCTCATAAATGATGGTTTATAAATATATATACAATATATATATTAAATTAAATGATTTTAGAATTTGAGTCTGGCGACGGCGACAAAGTTGTTAATCCTATGAATAAACAATGGGGTATTGGTCAAGTTCAATCAATTATAAAGAATAAAATAACCGTAAATTTTGAAAATGTTGGTAAAAAAGTAATAAATTCGAACAATATATTATTGAAAAAACTAGAAAAAAATGAACTCATCAGAAGCTGAAAAAATAGTTAATAGCCTATTAGACATTTTTATTCTTTCTGGAAATGTTTCATTAGACTTAAGAAAAAAAGGTTTAGAAAAAAAATTTAAATCTGACAATACTCCTGTTACTAACGGTGATATTGAAATAAACAATTTATTAACAAGCAAAATTACATCTTTAACACCCAATATCAAAATTATCTCAGAAGAAACTTCAGCAAATAAAAACAATAATAATTTACAAGATTTTTGGTTAATAGATCCAATTGATGGAACTTATGAGTACATTCATGGAAAAGAAGAATTTACTATTAACGCAGCTTTAATAATAAATAAAAAACCTGTAGCTGGAATAATTAATGCGCCTGATAAAAAAAGATTGTTTTATTCATTTGGATTATCAAACAGTTTTGAACTAAATAATGTATCAAAAAAAAAATTAACTTGTAAAAAAAAAAGTAAAGATAATGAAATAAATGCTGTTTCTTACTCTAATAACTTAAAACCAGAAATAACAGCCATACATAAAAAGTATAATATTACTAATTATACAAAAATGAAAAGTTCTCTAAAATTTTGTGTTATTGCTTCAGGTGAATTTGATTTTTATGCTGCCGAACCAAGAGCTTGTGAATGGGATATAGCTGCAGGACACGCCATTTTAAAAAATGCTGGTGGAATCATTACTGATTTTGATGGCAATGAAATTAATTACGGAAAAATAGATTTTAAAAATCCAAGTTTAATTTTAAAAAGAGGAAAAATTCTTTAATGGATGAAAGATTAAAAATTATTTTAATAATTATAGTTTCTATATCAATATTTGGTCTTTTAGTTTTTGTTTTCGTAAAAAATTATATCAAAAGTAAAGTAGAATACTACTTAAATGAAAAAAATAATAAAAAGAAATTATAATAGATTTATAATTCTTAAATAATCATCTTTTACAATTTCCAATACCTTTTTTGAAGTTTCAAAATCAAATCCTGATCTTGCTAATATTGAAATATCTTTTTTATAAAATAAAGATCTATTGTCTTGATCTCGTGCAGGTCCAATTCTTTTTTTTTTACATATTTTTATTGCTGAAAAAAAATCCTGATCTTCATTTTTTTCCTTAATTTTACTAATAGTTTCTTTAATGTATTTATCTTTAATACCCTTTGAAATTAAATAATTTCTTATTTTGTTTATTGAACTGCCTCTTTGAATAAGATTTTTAGCTTTACTATCTGAGTAAAATTTATCACTTATAAACTTAGTTTTTTCTAAATCTTCAGTAACTAAATCAATTAAATCAGTTATGTCCTTTTTTTTAACTGAAGGATTTGAAGATTTTAAATATTTTTTTAACAAATAAATTTTGAGCTGTTGCTTAGAAGGTGTGTATTTTTCTATATAAGCAAATGCAAAATTACGCATCTCTTCAATAGTCGTTTCTAATGTTTTTTTTTTATTTTTTATAGGAATCATGAAATGATGTAATATAATATATTTTCTTAATTTATGATCGAACAAATTTATACATATTTTTCTGTTGAAATAATCTATCTCTGGCTAAATATTGGCGTGATACCTTTTTGGTTTATTTTGCTTTTTTTTCCTCAAGCAAAAATGTGTAAAATATTTGTTACCTCAATATTTCCAATAATAATATTAGCTGCTATTGATTTATATTTAATTTTAGAAATTTATAAAACTGGTTTTAATTTACTTGATGGTTTTAAACTATACTTAGGTATAGATGAATTGTTAAACCTATTTTCGGATACAAATTATACTATTCTTTTTTGGCTTCATTTTTTAGCAATAAACCTATTTTGTGGATGCTGGATAGTTAGAGATTATCAAAAAATCAATATGTCGAGATCTTTAGCTTTTCTACCATTAGTTCTGACTTATTTTGTTGGTCCTTTAGGTTTGTCTGTTTACTGGCTGATTAGAATTTTCTTCAGTAAGAGAATTGACCTATATGACTAAATCAATCGAATTTTATTTTGATTTTGTTAGTCCCTATTCTTACATAGCACATAAAAGAATTCGAAAAATGGATAAAGAAGAATACATTAAATTTATTTACAAACCAATTCTATTGGGTGGACTTCATAATTTAATTGGGATAACAGCTCCTGCTTTTATTAACCCGAAAGCAAAATTTATGATAAGGGATTGTAAAATGGTAGCTAAAAAATTTAATATTAATTTTACATTTAACCCCAAGTTTCCAATAATCTCTTTAAATTTAATGCGAGGGTTTCTATCAATTAAATCTGATAAAAAAAAAACTTATATAAATAATTTTTTTGATGCTTATTGGTGTGAAGGGTTAAACTTGAATGAGGAACTAGTTATTTTTAGTGTTTTAAAAAAATGCAAGATTAATAAAGATGATTTTCAAAAAAAAATAAAGGATCAAAAAATTAAAAATAAACTAAAAATATTAACTCAAGAAGCATATGAAAAAGATATATTTGGAGCACCTACTTTTGTTGTTAATAATAAAATTTTTTGGGGTCAAGATAGACTTGATTATGCCCTAGATGAAGCAAAACTAGTTAAATTATATAAAAATGAAAATCCGAAAAAAAGCAAATAAAACATCTTTATTTAAAAAAATTTTTATAAAAGTTTGTAGAATGCTTGACTACGAAATTATAGATCAAAGCAACTTTTATCTACCAGTTACGAATCAAGAAATTAATGCAGATTTATCAAAAATAGGTCAAAGCTCTCTTACAATGCCAATGGGAAAAATAGAAATAACAAGACCAATAAAATCTTTAACAGTAATCCTAAGAACATGCACTTCAGTTAACATGCTTACTCAATCAAAAAAAAGATTATTTGATCAAAATAAGTCAGAATATACATTTAGATCTCTTAACTCTATAATTAATTCACTTAATTTCGCTAAAAATTTATTTAGTAATATTAATTTAGAACTAATTATTGTTGACCATAATTCTGAAAAAAATGATGTTGAAAAAATGAAATCACTTATATCCAACCAATTTTTTAAGAGTCGTTTTGTGCAATTAAATGTAGATGATTTTAAAGAAAATATAAATCCAATAAATGAAAAAAACGAAAAAGTTACATTTAATCAAATTTCAAACATGTCAAACATACACCAATCCCTTCTTTTGGCTAAAGAATCAGATGATTTGATTTACTTTGTTGAAGATGACTATATTCACTCAATTCATGCTATGAAAGAAATGATTTTAACTTATGAAAAGCTGTCAAGTATGCTTAAAACTGAGTTAATACTTTGTCCTACAGATTACCCTTATTTATATAGTGAAATTAACGAATCTAAAATCTTTTTAGGTGATAAAAGCCATTGGAGATCAATAAAAGAAACATTGTGTACATTTTTGATGAGTAAAGAACTGGTAATAAAATATTGGGATGAATTAACTTCTGTGTGTAAATTTGAACATTATCCATTTGAAAAACCATTTCATAAAATTTATGAAAAAGAATACTGTTTAAGCCCAATACCATCACTAGCAATGCATTGCACAAACATTAATTCTGTTTTTGGTTTATCTCCAAATATAGATTGGAAAAAAGCTTGGGATGAAAGTGAATTAAAATAAAAATTAAATTAAGGCCTCAATTTGTGAGATCTTAAAATAATATTTTTTAGTCTTTTATTGCATAGGCAACAACACCCGTTTCTGCAACATCAGTGCCCATTTTTTCAGTCTCTTTGCTTGATCTTATGCCTATAGTATTTTTCGTTAATCTCTCTCTCATTAAAAAAATACTTATATTAGTGAATTCGTTGAGAGCTACTGTTTAATGGGAAAGTTACTTATGTGGAACTTACATAGGATAACAGCCTTTCTAATTTGCAAAGGCTGTTATCAGTATGAGATTATTTATTAAATATTTCTTTAAGCGCTTTGGCAGGTAAAAATTTCACTTTTTGCGAAGCAGCTATTTGGATCTGCTCTCCTGTTCTAGGATTTCTTCCAATTCTAGCCTTTCTCTTTGCTACTTTATACGTACCAAAACCAGCTATTTTAACTGAGTCATCGCCTTTTAAAGCTTCTAAAATAGTATTGGTAATAATATCAAAAGTACGTTCTGCATCAGCCTTACTTTGATTCAAAGAACCAGCCAATTTAGCGACTAATTGTTTTTTGTTCATTTTAGCTCCGGTTTTATTGGTTTTATGTATTCATAATTGCTATAAAACCTCATAAATCAAGCTTTTTTTTAGCGTTATTAGATTATAAATGCACAATATATTGTGTTTTTATAAAAAACATTGATTTTATTGACTTTTTTAAGTTTTAAATAAAAATTATGTTAGAATAAACCAAGATCTTTTAGATCATTAAAAGTTGCAAAAAACATTAATGATAGCAACAAAAACATTCCGATTCGAAAAAAACCTTCCTGTGTTTTTTGACTGAGAGGTCTTCCTAAAAGTTTTTCAAATCCGTAAAACATTAAATGTCCACCATCTAACAAAGGGATTGGAAATAAATTAATCAATCCTAAACTAATAGAAATATAAGCCATCATGCTTAAAAAAGGTAAAATACCAAATTCAGCAACTTGGGCTGTAACTTTTGCTATACGAATAGGTCCTCCTAATTGAGAACTATCTCCAGAACCTTTAACAATGCTAACCAAATATTTTAATGTTGAAGTACAAACAAAATAAACTTCACTAATCGAATAATATAGAGATTTAGCGGGACCTAATTTAACATGATTAATTTCATTATTATAAGCACCAAGTTGAATTCCAACCATTCTTTTATTAATTTTATTTCCAAGACTATCTTCGCTCATAACCATTTCGGGCTTAACTTTAAACAACATTTCTTGATTAGACCGTGAAATATTAAAATTAATATATTCTTCAGTCGACATAATTATATACTTCGAAACTTCTAAAATACTTTTTACTTTTTGGTTATCAATTGAAATAATAATATCATTTTTTTTAAGACCAGCAACATAAGCAGGGCTATCTTTTTTTACTTCGTTAATTACAGCGGTAGTAAAATCTTTTCCAACGAATGTGTAAATAAAAAAGAAAATAACTATCGCTAAAATAAAATTAGCAAATGGACCAGCAGCAACTATTAAAGATCTTTGGTAAAGTGGCTTCAAAATAAATAATTTACTTTGATCTTCTGCATTATATTTTTTTAAAACTTCTTCTTGATCAGCTTGGCTAAAAACATTTCTATCACCAAAAAATTTTACATAACCACCTAAAGGAATCCAACAAATTTTCCATCTAGTGCCGGATTTATCATTCCAACCAAATATTTCTTTGCCAAATCCAATAGAAAAATCAGTAACAGCTACTCCATATTTTTTTGCAAAATAATAGTGGCCATATTCATGAATGAATACAACTACTAGAATTAAAACTATAAATGGTAATATATTATTTAGCATTAAAGATGATTTTAATCATATTATTTTAATTTCCAAGTTAATATAGGTAAAAATGTAGCAAATAAAAATGATAAAAAAAGCAAGGATTGAGACACAAATGAAGGAAAATTGCTTACAGGAAATAAAATACCAATTAAAATAGACTTGGAAAAATCGGGGCTTGGAAATAATAACAAGCCTGCAAGTAATCCTATTAGGATTGATGTATATGCATTTTTTTCATTAATTTTTTTATCATAAAAGCTATAAAAAACTGTAAGAACTGCTGCACAACACAATAAATCTGCCAATAAAAATAAATATAAAATACTTAACCCTTTTGACGCAATAGCAAAAGCAATTATAGATAAACTAATAATAAAGTATTTAGATAATTTTAAATAATCTCCCTTAAAATTTAATACTTTATTTCCATCAACAACTATCAAACTTGAAATAGCATTTATTAAAGTATCGACACTACTAATTGTAAGTGATATTGCTAAAACTATAACTATTACTGATAACATCAAAGTTTGCTCTGTTAATAATAATGAAAAAAAAGCTAAATCTGGATCAACAGTAGAGTTAATTGATACTGCGACTAACCCACTAAAGCCCATAAAAAAAACAATTGGAATTATTATTAAAAATGAAACAAGTAAACTCTTTTTTAGTACTTTGTTGTTTTTTGCCGCATAAACTCTTTGCCAATTTCCCTGGTGAAATAGGTTTGTTGCCGCCACTGCAATAAAAAAAGTTAATCCTGCAGTAAAATTAGGTAAATAATCAAAGCTTAATAAAAAAGGTTTACTCTGTTTTATGAATTCAAAATTAAATTCACTAAAATTAAATGAGATTAAATTAATAAATGAAATTAATAATAATATTAAAATTATTATAAACTGAATGTTGTCAGTGAATATTGAGGCTCTTAATCCTCCGTATAAAGTATATACCAGAGAACTAACTATAACAATTAAAGCTGTAATCCATAAAGTTGTTCCCGAGATATAATTTACTAATATTGATACAGCGGTAACCTCCGCTATTAAAAAAATAAACATATAAAATACCGTTAAAAACAAAATCAGTTTGAACAGTTTTGTTCCAAATCTTAGTCTCACAACTTCTATTAAAGTTTTTCCTTTTGGATATAATTTTCTAAATTTTTCCCCCAAGAAAATTAAAATGAATAAGGGAAATGCTGTTCCAAGAGCATAACCTATTACAGCTCCTATTCCTCCCCATGTTGCAGCAGATGCCGGTCCAAATAATATCCATGCACCAAGAGCTGATGCAACCAAACTTGTTGTTAATGAAAATACCCCTATACTTCTATTTGCAACTAAATAGTTTTCTAAACCTTGATATTTTTTCGAATATAAAATTCCAAATATAACAAATCCTAAACTTATAATTATGATTAATATTAATGATGAATTTTGACTTATTATATTTAGCTGGTCCATATATTCTCCCTTTCTGAATTACCGGATAGGTTCTTAGGGTTTAATCTCAGTCTTTCGACACCCCTTTTTTTTTTGATTATACAGATTTTTTTATTAAAATAAAATGTGTAAATTAATGAATTAATCCTTCGATGCCTTCACTAAATTCATGAATTCCCTCATAAGCGAAATACAAAGCAAGTACTGCTAGTAATATACTTGATGCTCTAAAAAACATTCCAATTGGAATAAGTTTAGTAATTTTATTTAATCCAAAATATATACCTATTAAAGCTATGGTTCCAACTAGTGCACCACTGAAAACAGGAACTGTATTGTAAATTCCAGAACCAATTAATGCTGTATAAAATAACACTATTTCAAAACCTTCTCTTAAAATTGCAAGAAAAACTGTAAAAGATAAAATGAATGAACTCCCAGTGGCTACTGCTTTATCAACTTTGCCTTCAACATGTTGTTTTGCATGATGACAGAAAAAAGCAACATAAGCTAGCATACCAGCTGCAACTATCATTACTCCGCCTTCGAACAACTCCGCGTGTGTGTGTGTAATTCCAGCAATTTTTTTAATTCCCAAAGCAACAAACATAGAAGCAATTATTCCTGCGATTATCCCCCAGAGTACAGCAGGTCTTTTATCGTTCGCTTTTACTTTATCTAAATACATAAACACCAATATAGCAATTAACATTGCTTCAAATCCTTCTCTTAAAAGAATAAAGAATGAACTTAAAAATGGCGTTACTGTTGTTTCCATAATTTTTTCTATTTTATAATAGTTTCAATAATTACTGTCAATGAGAATGATTATCAATTGCACTGATTGACGCAGACAGAGTATTAGAATTCCCACTCTGAGATTTTGCTATATAAGAAGTTTCTAAAAGCCTTAACCCTTGCTTCGTTTTTAAGGGACTCAGGGTATACAAAATGTGCTTCGGTAATTGGTCCTTCGATTTTGGGTAAAACCTTTACAATATTTGGCTGTTTTACAGTTAAATAATCAGGAAGAGCCGCTAAACCCACTCCACTTTGGACCGCCAACAATAATCCATAAACACTGTTAACCTTCATAACAGTTTTTCTCTTTTTATTATCTTTCATTCCAAGTTTTAAAGCCCAGTCAGGATTATAAACTGGTGATGGAGCCCCTCTCCCAAAAGAAATAAATTTGTGTTTGTCTAAATCTTTAACAGACTTTGGATATCCACGTTTTTCAAGATATTTTGCTGATCCATAAATATGATAGTTAATATTTATTAGTTTTCTTTGAATATAATTAAGCTGTTTTGGTCTTCTCATAAAGATACCTATATCTGCTTGCCTAGTACTTAAATCTAGCTCTTTGTCATCAAAAATAAGTTCTATCTCAATTTCTGGATTTAGTTGCATAAACTCTTGTATTCTTGGAGTGAGCCAAGTGGTTCCGAAACTTACTACAGTTGAAACAGTCAATTTGCCGGTTGGTTTATTCTTTTTGTCTCCTAATGATGTCTCTACTTCCTTTAATTTGCTAATTACTTCACGGGCAGTTTTATAAACATATTCACCATTTTCTGTTAAAGTTAGACCTCTTGCGTGCCTTTCAAATAATTTTACATTTAAGTCTTCTTCTAAAGACTGGATTTGTCTACTAATTGCTGATTGACTAATATTAAGTACAACTGTTGCACTTGTAAAACTTCCTGCTTCTGCAACAGCATAAAATATTTTTAGCTTATCCCAATTCATTATTTGTTTAAATCTATAATATATCTTCCTGAAGTTTCTCCTTTCAACATTTTAGAATATACATCAAGAAGTTTTTCTAAACTTATAGTTTTAATTGATTGATCAAGTTTTTCAAAATCTATTAATTTGCTCACTTCACTCCAAATAAACTCTCTTCTTTTTTTTGAAGTATTTACAGAATTAATTCCCCAAAGTTTAACTCCTCTGATAATAAAAGGCATAACTGTTGTATTTAATTTAATATCAGATGCATTTCCACATGCAGCAACTATTCCAGAATCTCTTGTTTGCGCAAGGACATTTGCAAGAATTTTTCCTCCTACTGTATCAATAGCACAATCCCATAATCCTTTATCCAAAGGTCTTGGATCTTTCTCAAAATCACTACTGTTTATAATGTTTTTAGCACCAATTGATTTCAGATACTCATTATGTTCAGTTTTTCTTGTAGCAGCAGTTACATTGTAACCTAATTTTGATAATACCATTACCGCAATACTTCCAACTCCACCTGTTGCGCCAGTGACTAAAACTTCTTTTACTTTTTCTCCCAATAATAATTCTTCTTTGGCTTTAACTGCAAACGAGCACATAAAAGCTGTAAAACCTGCAGTTCCTAAAATCATTGCTTGTTTTGTTGTGATATCTTTTGGCTTTTTAACTAAAAAATCTCCATTTACTCTTGCAAACTGAGAATATCCTCCATAAAAAATTTCTCCAACCCGCCAGCCTGTTAATATAACTTCTTCGCCTGGTTTGTAATCGCCGTGTTGGCTTTCAACTACTGAACCTGAAAAATCTATACCAGGTATATGTGGAAATTCTTTTACTAGCTTTGCGCCGTTCCTCAAAATTAAAGCATCTTTATAATTTAAACCAGAGTAATCTACTTTTACAAGTACATTCCCGTGTTTTAAAAAACTCTTATCAATAGTTTTTACTTCTCTAGTAAAATCTTTTTCTGTTTGATTAATTAATATAGCTTTGAATGTTTCTGACATTTTTACAAAATATATAAAAGATTTATTTGGTAATAAATCTCAGATATCTATTTTGATAACCTAAATCTTCTTTAAATTTACCTAAATAATAATTTGTAATAGTTGTTGCTTGTTCTTTTTTAATTCCTCTCATAGTCATACATTGATGAGTAGCATCAATTGATACAGCAACTCCTTTTGCATCCAATGCGTCCATTAAAGTATTTGCAATTTGCATAGTTAATCTCTCTTGAGTTTGCAGCCTTTTTGAAAATATTTCTACAACTCTAGCGAGTTTGCTTAAACCAACTATTTTTACATTTGGTACATATGCTATATGTGCCACTCCAATAATTGGGGCCATGTGATGTTCGCAATGACTTTGAACTGAAATATTTTTTTGGATAACCATGTCATCATAACCTCTGACGTCACCAAATGTTTTTTCTAAAACTTTTTTTGGATCTTCGCTGTAACCTTTAAAATATTCTTTATATGCTTTTATTAATCTTTTTGGCGTAGATGCAAGACCTTCTCTTGTAGGATTTTCACCTATCCATTTAATAATTTTAATAAAAGCTTCTTCAACCTCTTTTTCAGAAATTTTTTCACTGTCTTTAGGAGCTTTTTCAATGTCTTCAACTAATTTCATAAACAAGCCTTATATATATAAATCAATATTTTTAAAATATGTAATATATGCTCTAATATGTTAAATAATCCATAAATATGTTTAAAAAAAGAGAAAATGTTGCTGAAATCGAGGAAGGTAATTTACTTTCTCCAAAGTTTGATAATGATGGATTAATTCCAGTTGTTACTACATGCGCAAAAACAAAAGAAATTTTAATGCATGGATATATGAATGTCGAAGCTCTAAAAAAAACAATTGAAACAAAAGAAGCTCATTACTGGAGCAGATCTAGAAAAGAAATTTGGCATAAAGGTAAAACAAGTGGTTTTGTACAAAAGATAAAAGAAATTAGAATTGATGACGACCAAGATTCTGTTTGGTTGAGTGTTGATATTGGTGATGGATCTAGTTGTCACGTAGGTTATAGATCATGTTTTTATAGATCAATACCACTTGGAAAAATTGACAATGCTTGGCAAATTCAAATGGAATTTGAAGAAAAAGAAAAAAAATTTGATCCTGATAAAGTTTATAAAGATCAATCCAATCCAACAAAAATATAATGGAAGAAAAGCAAAAAAATGTATTAGGTGAAGACCTGGAAGAATGTTCTATAGATCCTCTTACAGGTTGGTTAAGAGACGGTTGTTGTAACACTGATGAAAATGACATTGGTCTGCACACTGTTTGTTTAAAAGTTAACGATGAATTCTTAGAGTGGTTAAAAAAAGTTGGTAATGATTTAATTACTCCACATACTGAATTTGGTTTTCCAGGATTAAAAGATGGAGATAGATGGTGTGTTTGTGCTAGCTGGTACGCAAGATCTTTAGAAGAAGGAAAAGCTTGCCCAATATATTTAAAAAGAAGTCACGAAAATACTTTAAAAATAATACCTATTGATAAATTAAAAAAATTTGCGATCGATTTATCTTAACTACATATTTCCATATTTGGGTCCGCCTCCACCTTCTGGTGTTACCCAGTTTATATTTTGAGATGGTTCTTTAATATCGCAAGTTTTACAGTGAATACAGTTTTGCGAGTTTATTACAAATTTATTTATATTATTTTCTAATTGAATTTCATAAACTCCTACTGGACAATATCTTTGAGCAGGTTCATTAAATTTTTCTAAAGTATAACTAATCGGTATATTTGGATCTTTTAGTTGTAAATGAACTGGTTGATTTTCACTATGATTAGTTCCTGTTAAGTAAACAGAGCTAGTTTTATCAAAAGTGATAATCCCGTCAGGTTTTGGATATTCAATTTTAGGCATTTTATTTGCTGGTTTTAGCGTTTCGTGATCAGCATGTTTATGTTTTATAGTAAAAGGTAATTTTCCTCTAAATAATATTTGTTCTATTCCAGTAAATATAATTCCAAGAATTAAACCCCAATTAAAACTTGGTTTTACATTTCTAGCTAGATATAATTCTTTATAAGCCCAGCTATTTTTAAATTTCTCTTCGTAAATTAATAATTCTTTTTTATCTTTTATGTGTTCAAAAATAGTTTCTGCTGCAATAATTCCACTTTTCATTGCGGTATGAGAACCTTTAATTTTTGGCATGTTTAATGTTCCAGCATCGCAACCTATTAATAAAGCGCCTGGCATAAACATTTTTGGTAAACTTTGAATACCTCCTTCAATTAAAGCTCTAGCTCCATAAGAAATTCTTTTTCCACCTTCAATAATTTTTTTTATTGCTGGATGTGTTTTAAATCTTTGAAATTCGTCAAATGGAGATAAATGCGGATTTTTATAATCTAGACCAATGACATATCCTAAAAAGACTTGTTTATTTTCTGCATGATACATAAAACTACCTCCATAAGTGTTGTTATCCAGTGGCCAACCTACAGTATGCATAACTAATCCTTCTTCGTGATTATTTTTTTCGATTTCCCAAATTTCTTTAAATCCAATACCATATTGTTGAGGATCTTTACCTTCGTCTAAATTGAATTTTTTTATTAATTGTTTTCCTAAATGTCCTCTACAACCTTCTGCAAAAACAGTTACTTTGCCATGAAGTTCTATTCCTGATTCAAAGCTATCTTTTTTGTTTCCCTCTTTATCAATTCCCATATCTTGAGTAGCTATACCTTTAACTGATCCATCTTCGTTATATAAAATTTCACTTGCTGGAAATCCTGGAAATATTTCCACACCTAATCCTTCAGCATGCTCAGCTAACCATCTACATAAATTTGCCAGACTAATAATATAATTATTATGATTTTTTTGGACTGAAGGAAGTAACCAGGTTGGCCAACTTAATGATTTTGTTTTACCTAAAAATAAAAATTTTTCTTTTGACACTTTTGTTTTAATTGGAGAATTTAATTCTTTCCAATTTGGTAGTAACTCATCCAAAGCTCTTGTTTCAAAAACATTACCACTTAATATATGGGCACCAATCTCAGAGGCTTTTTCAAGTAAACAAACATTTAAATTTGAGTCTAATTGTTTTAGTTTAATTGCTGTAGATAATCCAGATGGTCCACCACCTACGATTACAACATCATATTCCATTGCTTCTCTGGACATATGTTATTTTTTTATAGTATTTGTTATTTTTGTATAGTGTTTAATTTATTTAATTCTTCTAGAAGTTGAGGAAGCGCTTCAAATAAATCAGCTTCTAATCCATAATCTGCGACACTGAAAATTGGAGCTTCACCATCTTTGTTTATTGCAACAATAACTTTACTTTCTTTCATTCCTGCTAAATGTTGAATAGCTCCTGAAATACCAACTGCTATATATAAATCTGGTACAACAACTTTTCCTGTTTGTCCTACCTGGTGATCATTACTTATATATCCTGCATCAACAGCGGCCCTGGATGCACCAATAGCTGCGTTTAATTTGTCAGCAATTGCAGTAATTAATTTAAAATTATCACCACTTTGCATTCCTCTGCCTCCAGATATAACAATTCTTGCTGTTCCCAGCTCTGGCCTGTCTGATTTAGTTTCTTCTCTTTTAATAAATTTTGAAACTTCTGATACTTCACCAGCGTCAATTTTAACTACTTCTGCTGACCCTCCTGAAGTTTTACATGGATCAAATGATGTTGGTCTAATTGTTACACATTTTTTTTGATCATTACTTTTAACTGTTGCAAAAGCATTTCCTGCATAAATTGGTCTTAAAAAAGTATCAGTAGAAATAACTTTCATAATATCGCTTACTTGAGAAGTATCTAATAAAGCAGCGACTCTTGGCATTAAATTTTTTCCAAAAGTATTGGCTGAGCAAACAATATGTGTGTAATTTTCAGAAACTTTAACAATTACAGGTGTAAAGTTTTCAGCTATAAAATTTTCATAGTGTGGAGCTTCTGTATGCAATACTTTTTTTACTTCAGGAATCTCTGAAACTTTTTTTACAACATCAGAACAATTGTGTCCTATAACTAAAACATGAAGATCAGAATCTATTTGAGAAGCTGCAGTAACAGCATTTAAAGTAAATGGTCTTAATTCTTTATTACTATGTTCCGCTATCAATAATACTGACATTATATAACTTTCGCTTCATTTTTAAGTTTTTGTACCAATTCAGCAACACTAGCCACTTTAATTCCTGATTTTCTTTTTGGTGGTTCTTCTACTTTAATTTGTTCTATTCTTGGTTTTGTATCTATACCCAAATCTGAAGCACTCATTTGTTCTAACGGCTTCTTTTTAGCCTTCATAATATTTGGTAATGAAGCATAACGAGGTTCATTTAATCTTAAATCACAAGTCACAATTGCTGGAACATTAACCTCTATCGTTTCTAATCCTTCGTCAACTTCTCTTATAACTTCTAATTTATTATCTTTGATATTAATTTTTGAAGCAAAGGTTGCTTGTGGCCAATTTAATAATGCTGCCAGCATTTGTCCTGTCTGATTGCAATCATCATCAATTGCTTGTTTGCCCATAAAAACTAAATCTGGTTTTTCTTTATCAACTATTTTTTGTAAAATTTTTGCAACAGCTAGAGGTTCTATAGCACTTTCTGCTTTTACATGTATTCCCCTATCAACACCAACAGCTAAAGCTTTTCTAACTGTCTCTTGTGCTTTTTCTTCTCCAATTGTAATTGCAACAACTTCTTTTGCTTTCCCGGACTCTTTCATTTTTACAGCTTCTTCAACTGCATTATCATCAGGCGGATTTGTTGACATTTTAACATTATCTGTGACAACTCCAGATCCATCTTCCTTAACTCTAACTTGAACGTTGTAATCAATGACTCTTTTTACTGCTACTAATATTTTCATTATGCTCTTAATAATTTATTTTCAGGATCATATGGACTTTCATCCAGAATAGTAGCGTCGTGCATTTTACCTAAAATATCAATTTTTAATTTTTGCCCAGTTGTCGCAAGTTCTGGTTTAACCATCCCTAATGCTATTGATTTATTTAATCTAAAACCAAAATCTCCACCCGTTGCTCTTCCAACAACTTTTTTATTTTCGTAAATCGGATTGTTTCCTAAAACATCTGCATCAGTTATATTGCGAACTTCCATAGTTACTAACTTGTTTTGAAAACCTTTTTCTCTCCATTTATTTAATGCTTCTAAACCAATAAATTTTCCTTTATTTGGATGGATAAATCTATCTAATCCAGACTCATAAGGTGAATATTCGATAGATAATTCAGTGCCTACTAATTTATAAGATTTCTCAACTCGTAAACTATTCATTGCTCTGATACCAAAAGGTTTTAGACCAAGATCTTTTCCATTTTCCATCAACTTATCAAAGATATGATTTTGATATTCAATTGGATGATGGAGTTCCCATCCTAATTCACCAACAAAATTAACCCTCATTGCAGTGCATGGGGCATAACCAACATCAACTTTTTTAGAGCTTAACCATTTGAAATTTTCATTAGAAAAATCATCTTTCGATACTTTTTTTATTAAGTCACGAGCTTTTGGACCAGAAACAACTAAAACGCCAATTGAATTTGTTAAATTTTCAAATTGAACTGATCCATCACTTGGCATCCACTTAAGTATCCAATCATGATCTAATCTTTGAAAAGCTCCTGCAGAAACTAAATAGAAGCTATCTTCTGTTTCTCTCATTATTGTAAATTCAGAATGAACTCCTCCTTTTGTATTAAGTGCATGACATAAATTAATTCTTCCAATTTTTTTTGGAAGTTTGTTAGCAACTAAATTATCTAAAAATTCTCCTGCTTTTGGACCTTTAATTCTGCATTTTGCAAAAGCAGTCATATCTAAAAGACCAACATTTTCTTTTACATTTTTGCATTCTTTCTCCATAGCCTTAAACCAGTTTGATCTCCTAAATGACCAATCGTCTTCTTGTTTCATGCCATCTGTTGCAAAAAAGTTTGGTCTTTCCCAACCAAATTTTTGACCAAATACAGCTCCTAAATCTTTCATTCGATCATAGCAAGGTGCTTGCCTTAAAGGTCTTGCTGCTGGTCTTTCTTCATCAGGGTAGTGAATAATAAATACATGTCGATAAGCTTCTTCATTCTTTTCAATTAAATAAGATTTTGATGCATAGTTTCCGTATCTTCTTGGTTCAACGCCAAGCATATCAACAGTTGGTTCTCCATCTATAATCCATTCTGCAAGTTGCCAGCCTGCTCCTCCTGCTGCTGTAATACCAAAACTGTGTCCTTCATTAATCCAAAAGTTTTTTAATCCCCAGGCAGGACCAACAATTGGATTTCCATCTGGCGTATAACAAATTGCACCATTATAAACTTTTTTAACTCCCACTTCTCCAAAAGCTGGTACGCGATGGATTGCACCTTCAATATGAGGAGCAAGTCTTTCTAAATCTTCTTGAAATAATTCATACTCTGAGTCTTTTGAAGGTCCATCTACATAACAACATGGTGCTCCTTTTTCATAAGGTCCTAATATTAAACCTCCTGCTTCTTCTCTCATATACCATTGGGTATCGCTGTCTCTAAGTACACCCATTTCTGGTTTTCCTTCTTTTTTTCTTTTTACAATTTCTGGATGAGGTTCAGTTACAATATATTGATGTTCAACAGGAATAACTGGAATTTCTAATCCAACCATTTTACCTGTTTGTCTTGCAAAATTTCCTGTACATGAAACTACATGTTCACATTCAATTGAACCTTTATCTGTTTCAACAATCCAGCCATTTTTTGTTTGTTTAATTCCGACGACCGTTGTGTTTCTATAAATCTCTGCACCTTTATTTCTTGCACCTGTTGCTAAAGCTTGTGTTAAATCTGCTGGTTGAATATATCCATCTTCTGGATGTTGAATTGCGCCAATTAAACCATCTATATTGCATAAAGGCCAAATTTCTTTTACTTGTTCTGGTGTTAAAAATTTTACATCAACACCAATGGTTTGGGCAACCCCCGCATACTGATGGTATTCATCCATTCTGTCTTTGGTGCTTGCTAATCTAATATTTGAAACAACACTAAAGCCAACATTTTTTCCAGTTTCCTTTTCTAGTGTTTTATAAAAATCAACTGCATATTTATGAAGTTGTCCTACTGAATAACTCATATTGAATAATGGGAGTAATCCAGCAGCATGCCAAGTAGAACCTGATGTTAATTCTTTTCTTTCAACAAGAACAACATCAGACCAACCTTTTTTTGCTAAATGATAAAGTGTACTAACTCCTACTGCACCACCACCTATGACAACTACTTTTGCTTTAGATTTCATTATGCGATTCCTACTAGATTTTTTAGATAATTAAAGATTAATTTTAGCCTTATCAAATTGATGAATCCAAAGAAATCGGTTGAGAAACTGACGTTGTTAACCAGCAGTCTTTTAAAGGTCCTTCGTCATAATACTTTTCCACAACCCATTGAAATTTATAATAATTTTTATCTTCACCTAAAATTCTGACTTCAAAACCATGACTATTATCAGATTTAAAAACTTCAATTATTTCATTATCTAAATGATTCAAAAGCATCTTGTAGCTTTCACTTTTAAGTAAATTAATAAATCTAGGAAGTGGACCTGTGTATTTTTTATTTGAAGGGTGAGCAAACTCCCATGTCTGTTTAATACCACTATCTTTATTTGGGGTATCATTATTCATTAAACCTGATAATTGAGTTTTAATAACTTCGTACGGCTTTATGCTATTGTTTGGTTTTACAAGATCCGCTTGTGCAAAAGAAAAACTTAAAAAATAAATTAATATTAAATAAGTTTTTTTTTTCATTTTATAATTTTATTGCAGTTTTTTTTACTTCTTCCAAAAATTTTTTTCTTTTTTCATCACTAACATATGGAACGGAAAAAAACCTTTTATACAATATATTATTAAGTCCACAAATTTTTAAAAACCCTCTTTTAAATCTTCTAATTGGTAAATTTAAAAAAAACAAAACTGTTGCAAACCTTGGAGATCCATAAGCATTAAAAATTATTGCACGTTTATTTTTTAATTTTCCTACTGGATAACCATAAAAACCAATCACTTTTTTAAATTTAAATGCCCAAGGAGGTATAAACACTCTATCCATAAATCCTTCCACTATTACGGGCGCTCTAAACCACCAGACAGGATAAATAAAAACAATAACTTCAGCTTTTTCAATTCTTGACTGATAACTTTTAATTTCTTCATTTGCTTTCTCACCTGCAAAAACAGGATTAAATTTATCTTGATAAAGATCTGCTAAATCTACTTCGTGACCATTTTGTTTTGCAGTTTCAATAAATGTATCTTTGATTGCACAGGTAAAAGATTTGTCATTATAATGGCCATAAATAATAAAAATTTTTTTCATCTAATTCCAAATTTTATTTAAAGTTTCCGTTCTTCTGCATGCTTTTTTATACATCAAATAATTAATAAAATTTTCTTTATAATAATCTTGATGATTAGACTCAGCTTCATAGAATTTATCAAATTTTCTAACATAAGTGACAATTTTTTTATTAAATTTTGTCTCAATATTTTTTATTGATTGATCAATTATATTTTTTTCAATTGAACTTTTGTAAAATACAACTGATCTATAACTATATCCTTTGTCGCAAAATTGACCTTCAGCATCAAATGGATCTATGTTTTTCCAATAAACATTTAGTAAATTTTTGTAACCTATTTTTTCGCTATCAAAAATAACTTTTATGGTTTCAAAATGACCTGAGTTTCCATAAGTAACCTCTTTATATGTAGGGTTTTCTTTTGTTCCTCCAGAATAGCCTGAAATAACACTTATAATTCCTTCAGTTTTTTCAAAAGATTCTTCCATACACCAAAAACATCCTCCAGCAAAATAAGCTTCTTTGAAATTTTGAGCAGATAAGTTTGTATTAATCTGAAGAAAAAATAAAATAAAAGTTGGTATCAACAAAAATAAATTATTTTTTTTCATAAACGCATAAAACTATCTTTTGTAGCTTTGATAATTTTTTTGAAATTATCTTTTTCAAAAATTATATCTTCATTCATCTCTGATAAATTCCAATGTCCCATTTCTATTTCGCCTTCTAACTGACCATTACTCCATGCAGAGACACCAAGTATTACCAAACTTTTTTTAGGACCTTTTTTTTCTGCAATAGCAACTAATGCTTTATAATCAGTACTTATCGATATATTTTTATAATTTTTTGTAGTTTTGTTTTTGTAATCATTAGAATGTAATATTAAAATTTTATTACGATCTAGTGGTCCTCCCCAATAAACTGTAATGTTAACATTAATAAGTTCTTTCTTTTTAATAGTTAAGTTTTTTGATTTGTTAATTAAAGAACTCAAAGAAATTTCTCCTAACGGTTTATTTATTACAATGCCCATGGCTCCTTTTTCATCATGATCAAGCATAATTATTACTGTATTTTTAAATCTTGAATCCTTCATTCTATCAGTCGCAATTATAAAAAAATCTTTAGTACTGTTATAAAATTTTCCTTTTAAATAGTTTTTTGGAAATTTATAATATTTTGGTAAATCTATTGCTTTTGTTGGGAAATATAAATTGAAGACTACTATTAAAACAAAGGTAGCGAAAAATCTTTTCATTTTATTTACCAATTTATTTTCAAAATTCTATCTATATCTGATTCCAATATCAATTATACTTATCTTTCCACAATATTTCATTCCTGGATTAACGGTAAGTCCAATTTTTTTTGCGTGTAATGTATAAGTAGAATCAGCTTTAATAGCTTCACCCATTATTTTTCCATTATTACCATTAATTCCTGAAGGAATATCTATAGAAATAATATGTTGTTTTAAACTGTTAACTTTTTGAATAATTTTTTTATACATTCCTTTAACTTTTCTATTTAATCCAATTCCAAATATGCAATCAATTATTATGGAATTTTTTGGGATATTTAAGCCGTTATAATTATTTTTAGTTAATCGATTTTTTTTATAAGCAATTTTTGCATCTCCTTTATAAGCTGCGGACTCAAGACAGTATAAAGTAACATTTTGATTTAATTTTTTTAAAACTTGAGAAATTACCAAACCATCCCCACCATTATTTCCTGGTCCACACAAAACAGTAAACTTGCTATTTAATTTTGATTTATATATTTTTTTAGCACAGTTGGTTCCTGCTCTTTTCATTAGTACATAGGAATTTCTTAGTTTTTTAAATTCTTTTTTTTCTATAGTTTGAATTTCTTCAGCAGAATATATTTTTTGCATTAATTGGTTTTTGAAGCAATGTAAAAACCAATAAACATTGAAACCACAAAAATAGCAGAACTAACATTAAGTAGAGCTATTGAAGTAATAGCAGGGCCTGGGCACAATCCAACCAAACCCCATCCAGCACCAAATAAAATAGATCCAAAGATCAATTCTTTATCTATCTCTTTTTTATTTGAGATGGAAAAACTTGAAGAAAAAATTGGTTTTTCCTTATTTTTAAATAAATGAAATAAAGGTGAAGATATAATAAGCGCACCTATCATAACAAAAGCAAGTGATGGATCCCATTCTCCAAAAAGATTTAAAAAACCTAAAACTTTAGCAGGATTAATCATTTGAGAAATTACAAGACCAATACCAAAAATTATTCCACAAAATAAAGATACTAATTTGCTCATAAAATATTATTAATTAATACTGTTAATATTCCAACTATCATGAAGGTTATGGTTGCTATGATTGACCTTAAGGAAAATCGACCAACGCCACTTATGCCATGGCCACTAGTGCAGCCTCCACTTATCTTGGTACCAAGACCAACTAACACTCCACCTCCAATTAAAAAAAATAATGAATTTGTAATTGATATTTCAATTTTTTGGTTAGTAAAATAACTATAAATTAAAGGACCTAATATTAAACCAATTAAAAATAATAAATTATCTATTCGATTATTTTTTGAGATTAAAAAATTACTAGCAATACCACTTATACCAGTCATTCGACCGTTAAGAATAAAAAATAAAAAAACTGAAAAACCAATTAGTAATCCTCCTGTTAATGCTGATATTGGTGTAAAATTAATTATATTCATTAAGCTTTTAAAACAGGAAATACTGGGTTCATTTTCTCAAATAATTTTTGATATTCTTGTTTAATACATCTATTTGCAATGTAGTAAATATTTGCTTTTTTAGCAATCTTTTCAGATTCCTCATTTTGAATTCCATATTGTAACCATAACACTTTGGTTTTAATATTAACTGCTTGCTCTGCTAGAGCTGGTGTTTCTTTTGATGGACGAAATAC
>Ga0209554_1000989_pt1 | contig 22606 bp, 26 predicted proteins | sample MarorgKNORR_S2LV_5_FD_188221 | JGI IMG/M metagenome (GOLD analysis project Ga0209554, IMG submission 188221) | Marine microbial communities from the Southern Atlantic Ocean, analyzing organic carbon cycling - Bottom_A/KNORR_S2/LV (SPAdes) (version 2) | ecosystem: Environmental > Aquatic > Marine...
GAGCCACAACGCATGGCGGGCGGAGTCCCGGTCGGCGGGGTCGCCCTCGTAGGCGCGTGCCTTGACCTACTCCACGTGGTCGTCGGTGAAGTTCCAGAAGAATCCCTCCGTGCGCTCGAGCGCCCGGGCGTAGTCGAAGTTGTCGAAGGCGAAGTCTTTCTCCCGCATGACGATCTGCGCCGGTGCCCGCTGCGCCCAGTCGCGCACCATCGAGGCGACCGTCTCCGTCGGTTCGACCGAACCGGCGACCTCCGGGTCGTCCATCGCCAGCGTCATGACACCCCTTGTCCCTCGGATCCCCTCAAGCGGCGCAACCTAGGCACCCCACCACCGTCGATCAAGTCTTCACGTCCGGCCACGATCGGGCCACCTGCGACGCCCTCCCCCCGGATTGACCAGCCGTCAACCTAGGCACGCACGGTGCCGTGGGTACCAGCCGGGCAATCGTCATTTCAGCCGTCGGTACAGTGACCGAATGGCCACCGATCCCGATCTCCCGGTTGTCACGGTGGCCGAGCTCGGGGCCCTCGTCGGGGAGGGCGTCAGAGCGCTGTTCCCGGACGACCTGTGGATCGAGGGCCAGATCTCGAACCTCCACCTCGCCCGGTCGGGGCACACCTACTTCGACCTGGTCGAGCCGAACGACGAACCGGGAAAGGCCCCCAGTGCGCTGTTCAGCGTGACGCTGTGGAAGGGCAACCGACCCGGCGTGGAGCGGACGCTCGTCGAGGCGGGCGGCCTCGCACTGGCCGACGACCTCGTGGTCCGGCTGCGGGCCGACCTGCGCTTCTATGCGCCGCGCGGCCGCCTGCAGCTCAACATGAAGGGCATCGACCCGGCTTTCACGCTGGGGCGACTGGCAGCCGAACGCGACCGGCTGCTGCGTGCGCTGGCCGACGAGGGCCTGCTCGATCGCAACGCCGGCCTACTGGTTCCCCTCCCACCCCTGCGGGTCGGCCTGGTGACGAGCGTGGGATCGGCCGCCCACGCCGACTTCTGCACCGAGTTGGAACGCAGCGGTATCGGGTTCACGATCCTCGAACGGGACGCACGGGTCCAGGGCGAGGGATCGGCGCTCGACGTGGCCGAGGGACTGCGGGTCGTCGCCACACACCGGCCCGACGTCATCGCCCTCGTGCGGGGCGGAGGTTCGGCGGCCGACCTGGCGACGTTCGACGCCGAGGTGGTGGCCCGCACGATCGCCGCACTCGACATTCCGGTGTTCACCGGTATCGGCCACGAGATCGACCGGTCCGTCGCCGACGAGGTCGCCCACTCCGCCTTCAAGACGCCGACCGCCTGTGCGGTGGCGATCGTCGCCTCGGCCAGGGGGGTGCTGGACGACCTGCTGGCGTTACGTGCCTCGATCGTCGTGCAGGCCCAGCGGGCGGTGGCCTCGGCCTCCGGTCGGCAGGACGAGCTCGCCGCGCGGCTCCGACGCTCGGCCGACACGGTCCTGGCACGACAGGGGGAGCGCCTCGATGCGCTGGCTGCCCGCCTGCGGGCGCTCGACCCGGCGAAGATCCTCGCCCGTGGCTGGTCGATCACGAGGACATCAGATGGCGACCTCGTGCGATCCGTCGCCGACGTGCGCAGCGGCGACGCGCTCGAGACCCGCCTCGCCGACGGTACGGTCACGAGCACGGTCGACTGAACGAGGAACGAACCATGGACGACGACCAGACCGGCTACGCAGATGCGCTCGAGGAGCTTCGGGCGATCCTCGCCGAGCTCGAGGGCGAGGCGGTCGACGTGGACGTGCTCGCCACCCGGGTGGCACGCGCCGACGAGCTCCTCACCCTCTGCCGCGGGCGGCTGGAGGCCGCACGGGTCCAGGTCGAGAAGGTCTTGGCGGCGGCCGACGACGCCTGATCCGTCCCGACGCCCCACCGAACGCCAGACTGCGCCCGTGCGGATCCGCAAGCTCTCCTCGACGAACGCCTTCGTCGCCGTCGACATCGACGGGGTCCACGGCCTGGGGGTCGTGCGGCTGGCTCCCAAGATCCTGCAGGGCGGCGCCAAGGACCTGGCCCGCTCGATGACCTACTCGCTGGCCTGCCTCGGTCGGAGCGAGACGGGCGTCTCGGCGGGCATCAGCGTCGCACCCGAGGAGTCCGAGGCCGCACTCGCCGCCTTCGTCGAGGAGGTCGCCGGCTGGGACGACGGCTACCGCTTCGAGGCCGGCAAGGGGGTCGCACCGGCCGACCTGGGCTCGCTGGCCGTGGATGCCGGTGATCCGCTCCCGGGTGCCGTCGCCGCAGCCATGGCGGCGTGCCCCGGAGCATCGACGGCGGTCACCGACATCGACGACCGTTCACCGCTCGCGGGCCTGCTTGCCGACCATGGCGTCGAGCTGCTCGAGGCTGCCGATCCGCTGACGGCTGCCGCCGACCTGCTGTTCGTCGGGTCCGGTGCCGGAGCCGTCGACCATGACAACGCCGACCGGTTGGGTGCGAAGATCGTGGTCCCGACGGTGCGCCTGGCGGTCACGACAAGGGCGCTCGCCATGTGTTCCCGCCGGGAGGTCTCGGTGCTCCCGGACTTCGTGGTGCTGGCTGCGCCGCTGGCCGGCATCGACGAGGCCACGGCGGTCCTGGCCGAGGTGCTCGACCACGCCGACGGGCCGGTGCTGGGTGCCTGCGAACGGGCCGAGGCGTTCCTCGGCACCTGGCAGGACGAACTCCCGTTCGGCCGTCCGATCTAGGAGATCACCGGCCGGGGGAGCCTCAATGGGCGCCGTTGAGGTCGGCGATCTGGCCGGGGAGGTAGCGGGCGATCCGACCCTCGGCCATGACGAACACGCCGTACACCTGGTGGACGCTGCCTTCGAGGTGGGCGACCGTGGCCTCGAAGCGGACCATGTCGCCGTCTTCGACGAACTGGTCGGTGGAGACGAGGAAGCCGGCGCCTCGTGAGGCGAAGTGCTCGGCCAGCCAGGCGCCGATCTCGACGTGGCCACGACGGGTGCCGTCGAAGCCCACGACCTCGGCGTCGGCTGCGAACAGGTCGAGCAGCGGTTCGACCTGGCCGCGCTCGTAACGGGCCATGAGGCGCTCGAAGAAGAGGCGTCCGGCGGTCTGCGTGGGGGTCTGGGGAGACGCCTGCGGGTGGGTGGGGTCCTTGAGTGCGGTGAGCATGGTGGGAACGGTAACGACGGGGAGTGACACCGGCCCGGCGGCGTGACGCGATTCACCCGTGACCACGGTCACCGGCCTCGTACGCTGGGGGATTCCGGGGCTGTAGCTCAGTTGGCTAGAGCACCTGCTTTGCAAGCAGGGGGTCGTGGGTTCGAGTCCCATCAGCTCCACCACGGTGGCCTACGCCGGTGCCTGTCAGGACAGCGGTCGAATGCCGCCCGGATACGGACCAGAGGCGTCCAGTTGCTGGACCTCCAGCCCCAGGCGCTCGATGAGTTCGAGGCTCTCCTCGATGTGTCCGGTGTGGTCGGGTCCGCAGATGCAGAGTGCGACGAGTGCCTCGACCATGGCCTCCATCGACTCGATCTGGTCGGGCCGGAGGTACGAGCCGGCCATGGCGATGGCCCCCTCCGACAGCACGGCCGCACGCGGCTGCACGGAGTTCACCCGCACCCCCGTGCCCTCGAGCTGGATGGCGAGCGCGTCGGTCACGCGGTTCAACGCCGCCTTCGACGCCCCGTAGACACCGTGGAGCCTGGACGTCTCGGACACCTCGTAGGGCGCACCGTCCAGAAGGCGCGCGGTCGCACTCGACACGTTGACGATCCAACCCTCTCCCCGATCGACCATGGAGGGAGCGATCCGCTGGGCGAGGTCCAGAGGGGCCACCACATTGACCTCCATCGACAGCCGGACGCGCTTGAGGGGCATGTCGAGCATCGACCCGTCGATCATCGCCGCGGCGTTGTTCACGAGCACCCCGATCGGACCCAGGGCCCCGGTCGCCTCGTCCACGATGCGGGCACGGTCGTCGGGATCGGACAGGTCGGCGACGACGACGACCACGTCGGCACCGAGCACCCGGATGCGGTCGGCGGTCTCTTCGAGGCTCCCATCGAGGGTCGGGTGTCGATCCCGGGTCCTGGCGACGATCGCCACGTTGGCGCCCTCGGCCGCCAGTCGCCCGGCGGCGGCGGCGCCGATGCCCCGGCTCGCACCCGTCACGAGGGCCGTGCGGCCGCTGAATCGTCCGGTCATGGCGACGACCGTAGTGACTCGCCTTTCCATCCACCAAGAACGGTGCCTACCTTGTCGCCGTGTTCGACCTCTCCCGACGAACCGCCCTGGTCACCGGAGCCGGCCAGAACATCGGCACCGGCATCGCACGGACCCTCGCCGCCCGAGGGGCAACCGTGTACGTCAACGACGTCCTCGTCGACCGGGCCGAGGCGGTCGCAGAGTCGATCCGCGTCGACGGTGGCCACGCGGTCGCCGCACCGTTCGACGTCACGGACTCCGGGGCGGTCGGGACGGCCGTCGCCGGGATCGGCCCGGTGGACGTACTGGTCAACAACGCCGGCAACGGCGGTGACCGCAGCATGGTCCTGAAGCCGTTCCTCGACCTCACGCCCGACGACTGGCGGGCGGCCATCGACGTCAACCTGTACGGCGTCCTCAACTGCTGCCACGCAGTGCTCGCCGGCATGGTCGAGCGGGGATGGGGTCGGGTCATCACCATCTCGTCGCTCGCCGGCACGATGGGCACCCGACTCGGCGTGACGCCCTACTCGGCCGGCAAGGGTGGCGCACTCGCCTTCATGCGGTCGCTGGCCCTCGAGAACGCCCGCTCCGGAATCACCGCCAACTCGATCGCACTGGGCCTGATGGACACCGGCAGTGGAGAGACCACGGGCGAGATCGCCCGGTCGATCCCGGTCGGCCGTCGCGGAACGCCGGCCGACGTCGCCGCACTCTGCGCCTACCTGGCGGCCGACGAGTCGTCGTGGATCACTGCGCAGACCATCCACCTCGACGGAGGAGTGTCTCCCACCTGACCAACGGCCAACCGTCCCCCGCAGCCGGTTCGCCATCCCGATCGCCCATGGTTCACCATGGGGGCGACCCGACCGAAAGTGCCGCCATGCTCAGCTCGTTCGACGACTACTTCGTCCACCAGACACCACGACCGGTGGCGATCCCGGCCACGACCGACCGCAACGCCTACGACCGCTTCTGGTTCAACGGCTACACCGACGACGGCGGCCTCTACCTCGGCATCGGCTCCGCCCGCTACCCGAACCTCGGCATCTTGGACTGCGGCTTCACGGTCGTCCACGACGGCGTCCAGCACGCCTTCCACGCCTCACGCCGCATGCCCGACGACCCGTCCGACATGACGATCGGCCCGTTCCGCATCGAGATCCTCGAGCCCATGAAGCGCCTGCGGGTGGTGCTCGACGACAACGAGACCGGGATCGGCGCCGACCTGACCTGGACGCCCCGCACCGCGTCGTTCGCCGAGGACTTCCAGCTGCTCGACCGCAGCATGATCAACGGCCACATGGAGGCCACCCGGTTCAACCAGTTCGGCCGCTGGACCGGCGAGATCCGCCTCCCAGGCACCACCATCGCCATCGAACCCGACCGGGTGTGGGGGACCAAGGACCGGTCGTGGGGCATCCGCCCGGTCGGCGACCCGGCCCCTCCCGGCGCCCCCCGGGGGCACAAGGGCATCAAGTTCTTCTGGGCGCCACTGCACTGGGACGACCACATCACGCACATGGGCGTCTTCGAGGACGCCGACGGGCACCAGATGCACTGGGACGGGTTCATCCTCCCCGCCTACGACGACCCCGACGACATCCCCGGCATCGAAGACCCGGGCATCGAGCGCCTGCTGCGGGTGCAGCATGACCTGACGTTCCAGTCGGGCACCCGCCGCATCTCCGGCGGCCGGCTCACCCTCGACCGGGTCGGCCGCGACCCGCTGGTCATCGACCTCGAGCCGCTGGTGACCGCCCGCATGAAGGGCATGGGCTACGGCCACCCCACCTGGGGCCACGGCCACTGGAAGGGCGAGCTGGCCATGGGGGGCGAGTCGTGGCGGCTCGACGAGATCGACGAGATGTCGCCCGAGAACCTCCACGTACAGTCCGTGGTCCGGGCCACCTGCGGCGACCGCACCGGCATCGGCGTCCTCGAGCAGGTCGTGATCGGTCCCTATCCGAGGTACGGCTTCAACGAGTTCCTCGACCCGGCGAGGTAGGCCGACGCGAGGAGGAAAGCCAGCCCCCGAGACCTCTTGGTGTATTGTTGGTGTATGGCACGCACCAACATCGACATCGACGACGACGCCTGCGCAGTCGTCATGGCCCGCTACCGGCTGGCGACCAAGCGCGACGCCGTCAACCTGGCACTACGCACGCTCGCCACCGAACCCCTCGACCTCGACCGGGCACGCGGCATGCGCGGCTCGGGCTGGGACGGCGACCTCGACGACATGCGTGCCGGTCGGACCCCGTGATCCTGATCGACACCTCGGCCTGGATCGAGTTCCTCCGGGACACCGGCTCCCCGGCCTGCCGTGCGGTCGACGAACTGCTCGACGGGGACATCGCCGTCTGTGATCCCATCCGAATGGAGCTCCTCGCCGGCGCCCGGGACGAACTCCACCTCGACGACCTGCGCGGGCTCCTCGCCCGGGCAGAAATCGTCAACACCACACCGGCCGACTACGAGACCGCCGCATCCCTCTACCGGGCCTGTCGACGCCAGGGGGAGACCGTCCGGCGGCTGACCGACTGCCTCATCGCCGCAGCCGCCATCGCTGCCCGGACCCCGATCCTGCACGCCGACGCAGACTTCGACATCCTCGCCCGCCACACGCCGCTCGAGGTCGTCACACCCTGATTGCCGCCACAGGGGTCACCCGTCCAGGTGGCCGCGCAGGACGTCGACCGTGTTGGTGCCGATCTCGGCGACGGCGTAGCCGCCCTCCATGACGTACAGCGTCGGCAGCCCGAGGCGACCGATCCGACGACCCACCGAGGGGTAGTCGTCGGTCGCCAACCGGAAGAAGCTGATCGGATCGGCCTCGAACGTGTCGACGCCGAGCGAGACCACCAGCGCATCCGGGCCGAACGCCGAGATCCGGTCACAGGCCACGTCGAGGGCGGCACCCCATTCGTCGAAGTCGGTGCCCGGCCGCATCGGAAGGTTGAGCGTGCAGCCCTCGCCGGCCCCCGAACCGGTCTCGTCCCCCCAGCCGCTGAAGTACGGGAAGGCGTCCGCCGGATGGCCGTGCAGCGAGGCGAACAACACATCGGACCGCTCCCAGAAGATCGACTGCGTCCCGTTGCCGTGGTGGAAGTCGACGTCGAGCACCGCCACCCGGTCGGCCCCGTCCACGAGGCAGCCCTGGGCGGCGATGGCGGCGTTGTTGAGGAAGCAGTAGCCGCCGAACTGGTCGGCCGAGGCATGGTGGCCCGGCGGCCGGCACAGGGCGAACGCCGTCTCCTCGCCGTCCGACAGCAGCCGCTGGGCGGTCTGTGCGATGGCGGCGGCCGCCGCTGCGGCCTGCCAGGTGCCTGCGGTGATCGACGTCTCGGCGGCGAGGGCGTAGTAGCCGAGCCGGCCGTCGATGTCGTCGGGAACCCGGTCGTGGCGCAGGCCCCGCACCGGGAACATCGTCGGGATGGCATCGTTGGTGTGCCCCGCTGCGGTCCACTCGGCCCAGAAGGTGCGCAGGAACTCCACGTAGGCGCCGTCGTGCACCGCCCCGACACGCCCGAGGTCGACCGGGTCCGGGGCCAACCGGTCGTCCATCCCGACGGCGTCGAGGGCGGCGACGATGTGGTCCCAGCGCTCGGGGCACTCGAAGGGCCGAACCAGCTCGCCCAGGTAGAGCTCGCCGGCCGGGAAGTGGGCCGCGTGATCGCCGCTCAGGACCACCTTCATGCCGCCTCCCCCCCGCTTCCCTCGTCGAGCAGCAGGCGGAGGCAGTCGGAAACCCCGCCGGCGAGGTACGTGTCGGTGCCCGGCGGTATCACGCCCCGTTCCTCGAGCCGGTTGATGACCCGCACCACGATGGCGCAGTAGCGGGCGGCGGCGAAGGCCTCGTGCCACCAGGTGGCCCCGACCGGGCGACCCAGCGCCTCCTCGTAGGCGGCCACGAGTTCGGCCCGTGGGGGCTCGCCGTCGAGCCTCGGGTTGCCGCAGGCCTCGTGGATCCAGCGGTCGAACATCAGGAACCAGCCCAGGTCGAACTCGGCCGGGGCGATCGTGGCCCCCTCGAAGTCGGTGAGGCACGTCGGCGTGGCCCCGTCCCAGAAGACGTTCCCCAGCCGGCAGTCACCCCAGCAGAGCGTGGGCTCGCCGCCTTCCGGGACCTCGGCGTCGAGGCGTCCCCAGGCCTCCTCGAGGACCGGATGGGAGCGTTCCCGCAGCTCCCGCACGGCGAAGTCCCGCCAGAGTCCGAGCTGGCGCCGGTGGTCGGGTTCGACGCCGTCGGGGACGAGGAACCCCAGGCCCGCCGCCAGCCAGTCGATCCGGTTCACGGCGGCGACGGTCCGGATGCCGACGAGGTTCATGTCCCGTCGGCGCTGCGGTGAGGACTCCATGTAGAACCCCTCGGCCACGTACGCCGGGTTCTCCCGCGGTACGTCGCCGGCGACGAAGCCCGTCACGAAGAACGGTGCGCCGAGGACGGCCGGATCGGGTTCGTAGCCCACCGCCGGTGCCACGGGCAGCGAACTGTGGCTCCTGACCGCCTCCATGACCCGCCACTGCAGTTCGACCTCGACGTCGATGCCGGGCGCCTGGGCCGGGTAGACGGCCGCCTCGGGGGGCTCGCGCCGGATCACGAAGCGCTCTGCCCGATCTGAACCACCGCTGGTGACGACCACCGGCAGGATCGTCGTCTCGCCGGAGTAGCCACCCTCAGGCGTGGCGACCTCGCCGATGCGGACAGACGAGGCCCCGTCGAGCCGTTCGACGAGCCATCCTTCGAGGGCTCCCAGGTCCAGGTCGGGACCGGTGTCCACTCAGTCCCCCAAAGCCACCTTCGACGGCCGGAAGAACACCAGCATCTGCAGGACGCCGCCGCCCACGCCGAGCAGCACGGCGATCCAGAAGCCGGTCCAGCCGTCGAGGTCGCCGGCGATCCCGAACGCCTCGTCGAGCGACCAGGCGCCCGGACCGAGCGTGGCCGAGACCAACGCCATGACGGCGAGGATGAACACGTACTCGTAGCCCTCCTTGATGATGAAGAAGCCATTGGACCGGTGGGTGGTCCAGAAGGCGACGACCATCACGCCGATGACCCCGGCCGCCGCCAGGGGGTTGAGGAGGCCGAGCGCCAGCAGCACCCCGGCACCCAACTCGGAACTCGCCGCCAGGATCGCATTGAGCCGACCGGGCCGCATCCCGATGCTGTCGAACCAGCGGCCGGTGCCGGGGATCCGTCCGCCCCCGAAGAACTTGTTCCACCCGTGGGCGGCGAGGGTGAGGCCGGTCACCGCCCGGAGGATCATCAACGCCAGGTCGATGTCGGTCGTGGACTCCATGGCAGGCCTTTCGGATGTTTCGGCACTCGTCGGCGGGGACCCTAGTGCCGTCCCGAATACGATCTCCCACTGTGCAGCTGTTCAAGGTCTTCGTGGCGATGGTCGTGGTCGTGGTCCTCTTCCGGGCCGGCCTGGGGCTGTTGCGCTCCCTCGCCACGCCGATCCCCGAGCCGCCGCCGCCCGGTGAACTCCGGAAGGTGAAGTTGCAGTACCGGTGCAGCCTCTGCGGCACCGAGGTGCGCATGACCGCTGCCACGCAGGAGGACCCGATCGCGCCCCGTCACTGCATGGACGACATGGAGCTCGTCATCGTCGAGGAGTGACGCGCCCCGCCGTCAGCCACTTATCCACAGGATGTGGATGAAACTGTGGGAAATGACACGCATGGGATTCCGGCGAAACTCCGGGAATCGCTGGCGAATCCGCAGGCCGCGGGGCGGCTAGTGGAGCTGCGTGGCGGTGACGATGCCGCCGAGGATGCAGCCGAGGCCCAGCATCAGGTAGACGTTCTTCATCCCGCCGGGCATCCAACCCACGTAGTTGAAGAAGATGATCACGATGCCGAGCAGCAGCAGACCGAACATCAGGGCGGCCACCCAAGTCGGCGAGGTCTTCGAGTCGGGGGAGATGGGGGCGCTGTAGCGCGAGCCGGACGGTCCACCCTTCGGGGTCACCCGGCCACCCTCGATGCGCTTCTTCGGAGGCGTCGACATGGCCACGAGGATAGAGGCATCGTGCCGGGACGGGTGTCCCCTGCGGAAACCGGCCGACCGGCGGAGTCCGACGCCCGTTACGGTACGGACCCGTGGCCGCCCGTGTCCTCGTCATCGACAACTACGACTCGTTCGTCTACAACCTCGTCCAGTACCTGGGTGAACTCGGTGCCGAGCCGATCGTCCGCCGGCACGATGCCGTCACCACCGACGAGGCCGCAGCGCTCGAGCCCGATGCCGTGCTCGTCAGCCCGGGCCCCGGACGACCCGAGGACGCCGGCGTCTCGACCTCGATCATCCGCTGGGCCGCCGGACACATCCCGGTACTCGGCGTCTGCCTCGGCCACCAGTGCATCGGCGCCGCCTGGGGCGGCAACGTGATCCGGGCACCGGAGGTCATGCACGGCAAGACCTCCCAGATCCACCACGAGGGCGCCGGGGTCTTCGCCGGGCTTCCCTCACCGTTCGAGGCGACCCGCTACCACTCCCTGCTGGTCGAGCGCTCGTCACTCCCCGAAGAACTCGAGGTGACCGCCTCCACCGACGACGGCCTCATCATGGGACTGCGACACCGGGACCTCGACGTCGAGGGCGTCCAGTTCCACCCCGAGTCGATCCTCACTGCCTCCGGCCACGACCTGTTGGCCAACTTCCTGGCCAGGGTGGCCTGACCCGCCCCTCGGCCGTCGACTAACCGCCCTCAGGCGGCACGGTCGTCTCGGGCACGGTCTCCACGGGCACGGTCGTCACCGGCACGGTCTCCACGGGCACGGTCGTCACCGGCACGGTCGTCACCGGCACGGTCGTCACCGGCACGGTCGTCTCGACGGGCACCTCGGCCTCACCCACCACGATCGTCACCGCCGTCCCGACCGCCACCTCCTCATCCGGCAGCGGACTCTGGGTGATGACCCGCCCGTCGTTGGGGCTGTTCACCGGCAACGCCGTGAACCGGACGTTGACCTCGAATCCGGCGCCCTCGAGGGCGATGGTGGCGGACTCCTGGGTGAGGCTCACGACCGGAGGAACCGGCACCGGAGCCCGACCGGACGAGACCACGATCGTGACCTCCTCGCCGGGCGCCAATTCAGTCCGCGAGAGCGGCTCGGTCCGCAGGACCAGGCCTTCGGCCACGTCTTCGCTGTACTCCTCGACCGTGGTCGCCCGCCAACCCAACTGGACGATGATGTTCATGGCATCGAGCACGGGCCGGTTGGCGAGATCGGGGAGTTGCTCGACGGGCGGCCCCGACGAAACGAAGATGACGATCCGGGCCGTCGGCTCCACGGGGCTTCCGGCCGGCGGGTTCTGTTCGATCACCTGGCCGGCAGGGATGACCGGGTCCTCGAGGTCGTAGACGTCGACGACGAGGCCCATGGACTCGAGGTCGCGCACGGCGTCGGCCTGTGCGTCGCCGACCACGTTGAGCAGCACCATGGGCCCGGTGCCCTGGCTCACCCAGAGCCGGACCGTGTCGGCCTGCTCGACCTTGACGCCCGCAGCGGGCTCCTGGTCGAAGACGGTGTTCTCCGGGAACTCGTTGTTGGCCTCGTAGTCCATCTGGACGCTGAGCTTGGACTCACGGAGCATCTCCCTGGCCTGGTCCATCGGCACGCCGATCAGCGACGGGACCTCGACACGGTTCTGGACGATGGAGGTGGTCGTCGGATTGTCGCTGCCGCCGAGCGTGTCGAGGAACTCGACGACGAGATAGCCCAGCGCGATCACCAGCGCCCCCAGGCCGACGAAGAACAGCAGCGTGCGGCGCCATCCGTCGTCCCGGCGGCTGCGGGATCCCCTGCCGTAGTCGACGGGCGGGGATCCGGCAGGCGACGCAGCCCGCGCACCGGCTCCGCTCGGGCTCGGTGGACGCAGGTCGTGGGCGCCCTCGCGGTAGCGGCGCAGGTCGCTGCGCAGGTCCTCGGCGGTCGGATAGCGGTTGACGGGGTTCTTGGCGAGCAGCTTGAGCGTGATCGCCTCGAGCGACTCGGCCACCGACGCCCCCGATGCCCGCAGCGGCGGCGGACCCTCCTGGACGTGCTGGTAGGCGACCGCCAGCGGGGAATCGCCCGTGAACGGCGGCCGGCCGAGGAGCATCTCGTAGAGGACGATTCCGAGGGAATAGAGATCGCTGCGGGGATCGACGGGTCGGCCCTGCGCCTGCTCGGGCGAGAAGTAGGTGGCGGTCCCCATCACAGTGCCGGCCTTGGTCAACTCGGTCTGGTTGCCGACCATCGCCGTGGCGATACCGAAGTCGGCGACCTTGACGTGCCCGTTCGCCGTCACGAGGACGTTGCCGGGCTTGACGTCGCGGTGGACGAGGCCGTTGCGGTGGGCGAAGCCGAGTGCGGCGGCGATGTCTGTGGCGATCTCCGCTGCACGGTCGGGATGCAGCGCACCCTGGGTGCGGAGGATCTCGGCGAGGCTTCGACCCTCGACGTACTCCATGACGATGAAGTACGTGCCCCCTTCCTCGCCCCAGTCGTAGACGCCCACGATGTTGGGGTGGTTGAGGTTCGCGGCAGCCTGCGCCTCGCGACGGAACCGCTCGACGAAGCTCGGGTCGTCGGCGAACTCGTTGAAGAGCACCTTGACGGCGACCGGACGATCGAGCAGCTGGTCGCGGGCCAGGTACACGTCGGCCATGCCGCCACGGGCGATCTGGCGATGGAGTTCGTAACGCCCGCTGAATATTGTCGGGCCCTGCGCGGACATGGGGACGGATTCTATCCCCGGGGTTGGGTCGCGCTCATCGCGGCCCTTCCCCTACGCACCGCGCGAATATTCACTGCCTCCTCCGGGCCAACCGGGCGAGCAGCGACAACAGCGGCTGTTCCAACGGGCCCAGCCAACGGCGGGCCGTCCGTGCCCCGCCTTCGGACAGCTGCTCGACCCGGACATCCGAGCACTGCCACGGCCCCTGGGCCGAAGGGGCCGCATCGACGTCGACCACGAACACGGTCACGTTGTCGTGTCCCCCGGCATCGACGGCCGCACGCACCATGGTCGCCGCCGCCAGCTTCGGATTGTCGTTGTCCGTCAGCAGGCCTGCGATCCGGTCGTCGTCGAGCTCGTTGAACAGACCGTCACTGCACAGCAGATAGCGGTCGCCGGTGTGGGCCGGCATCTCCCAGGTGTCGACGGACAGTGCCGATTCGATCCCGAGGGCCCGGGTCAGGATGTTGCGTTGGGGATGCCGGAGGGCTTCCTCCTCGGTCAGGTCGCCGGACCGGACCAGGTCGGCGACGAGGCTGTGGTCGTCGCTGACCTGGGTGAGTCGGCCGTCGCCGTAGCGGTACACCCGGCTGTCGCCCACGTTGGCGACGGCGAGGACGTCCCGGCCGTCGCTGCGGACCAGGGCCAGGGCACACAGCGTGGTCCCCATGCCGAAGAGGTCGACGTCGCCGGCCGCCCTCCCGAACACCGCCTGGTTGGCCCGATCGACCGCTCGGGCCAGCCCCACCCGGGTCCGTTCGTCGAACGAGCCGAGCACGCCGGCCACGGCCTCCGCCGAGGCGACCTCGCCGCCGCGGTGTCCCCCCATGCCGTCGGCGAGCACGAAGAGGTCGTCGCCCGTTCCGTAGTCGTCCTGGTTCGTGGCCCGCACGCGGCCCACCGCCGAGGCGGCACCGTGCGACAGGCGCACCCGCTGGTGGCGCCGGCTCACCGGGTGTCCTCTACGCGGCGGGCGGCGGTCACCACAGCTCCAGGATCGTGTCGCCCACCTGCAGGTGGTCGCCGGCGCCCAGGGCCACCGGCGCCTCGACACGTTCGCGGTTCACGTAGGTGCCGTTGGTCGAGCCCAGGTCCTCGACCACGAGGTGTCCGCCTGCTCGGAAGAGCCGGGCGTGGAGCGGCGAGACGTGCCCGTCGTCGACCGTGATCCCACATCCCGCGGCGCGGCCGAGCGTGAGCTCTTCGTCGACATCGACGGTCAGCCCTTCGAGGGACTCGGGGGAGATGACCATCAGGTGGCGGGGCGTGTCCCGGCGTCGACGCACCCGTTGTGATGACCGGGCGCGCACCAGCCAGGCGCTGGCGACCGCGGCGAGCGCGGCGAGCGCGGCGAGCAGGACGGCGAGTGGGAACAGGTCGGGCACGGCATCCACGATCGTATCGACGCTCCCCCGGACGATCGGGTCAAGGCCCGTGGGACGCGCCGTGGCCAGATGCCGTTACGCTTTCGGCCGCTACTCGCGCGAGTGGCGGAATTGGCAGACGCGCAGGATTCAGGTTCCTGTGTCCGCAAGGACGTGAGGGTTCAAGTCCCTCCTCGCGCACCGTTGGCCCGGGGGGTCCGTGGCTCAGACCTCGGGCCGGGGCTCGCAGCCGGCGATGGTGGCAAGGAGCCGCATCTCCTCGTCGCTCGCCGGGCGAACGGTCAGCCCGGTGGCACCGGTGGCCTCCCAGGTCGCCCACTTTGCACGGATCCGCTGTTCGTCGCCGACGAGCGCTCCGTCGTCGAGGTAGTCGTTAGGGACAGCGGCGGCCGCCTCCTCCCGCCGGCCTGCGGCGAACAGCTCGTGGATCCTCGCCGCCGCCTCTCCGAAGCCGCGTCGCACCATGGCGTCCCGGTGGAAGTTGTGGTCGTCCGTGCCATAGCCGCCGACGAGCATCGCCGTCTGCGGCTTGGCGGCATCGAGAACGGCCTGCACGTCGTCGGTGAGCGCCAAGCGCGCCGACGCCTGGATCTCGACGTCGCCGAGCGTGCGGCCCCCCGCTTCCAACCCGGCGGAAATGTCGTCGGCGTACAGGTGGGCGCTGCCCGGCGTGTAGCCGAGCGGTAGCCACCCGTCGGCGACCTCGAAGGCCAGGCGGACGTTGCGGGGACCGCCGGAGGCCACGAAGATCGGCAGGTCGGGGTTCATGTGCAGAATCGACTTCAGGGGGCGGCCGACGCCCAGGCCTTCGGGTCCGTCGTGGGGCAGCCGCAGGACCTCGCCGTCGAGCGCCACCGGCCCCTCCCGCCGGAACACCTGCCGGACCACGTCGATGTACTCACGCAGCGTCTGGTTGGGCCGACGCCAGGGCTGCCCGTACCAGCCCTCGACGATCTGCGGGCCCGACAGGCCGAGCCCGCAGACCACCCGGCCGGGGGCCATCGCCTCGAGCGTGCCGAACTGCATCGCCGCCGTGGTGGGCGGGCGGGCAGCCACCTGGGCGATCGCTGTGCCGAGCCGCAGGTGCCGGGTGTGTGCCGCCAGGAAGGCGAGTGGCGTGATGGCGTCGGCGCCGTAGATCTCGGCGGTCCACACCGAGTCGAAGCCGAGGCGCTCAGCCAGCCGGACCCGCTCCAGGGGGAGCTCGAACCGGGGCGACGCCCAGACGTCGAGGCCGAGGCCGAGCTTCACGGTCGTCCGCTCAGGCGTTGACGTCGACGACGACCCGGCCGCGGATCCGGCCGGCGAGGATCTCCTCGGACACGCCGATGACATCGTCGAGGCCGACGACGCGCGTCATGCCGGCGAGCAACCCCTGGTCGAGGTCGGCGGCGAGGCGCTCCCACGCCACGAGCCGTCGTGGCCGGGGGACGGTCACCGAGTGGACGCCCCGCAGCGTGACGCCACGGAGGATGAACGGCGCCACCGAGGTCGGCAGGTCCATGCCCTGGGCGAGGCCGCAGGCGGCGACACAGCCCTCGGGCTCGATGGCGGCGAGCACGTTGGCGAGCGTGTGGCTGCCGACGACATCGACCGCACCGGCCCACCGTCCCCGCACCAACGGCCGGGTCGAGGGCTCGGACAGTTCGTTGCGATCGACGATGGTCGACGCACCGAGCCCGGTCAGGTAGTCGGCCTCCTCGGGCCGCCCCGTCGAGGCATGGACCTCGTAGCCACGTGCTGCCAGCAGCGCGATCGCCGTGCTGCCCACGCCGCCGGCGGCCCCCGTGACCAGGACGGGTCCGCCGTCGGGGACCACGTCGTGCTCCTCGAGGGCGAGCACGCAGAGCATCGCCGTGTAGCCGGCGGTGCCGATCGCCATGGCCTGCTCGGTGGAGAAGGCCTCGGGCAGGGGCACCGTCCAGCCCCCCTGAACGCAGGCGCGCTGGGCGAAGCCACCCCAGGTCTCCTCCCCGATGCCCCAACCGTTGACCACCACCCGGTCCCCGACCGCGACGTCGGGGTGCTCGGAGGCGGTGACCGTACCGGCCAGGTCGATACCGGGGACCATGGGCCACGAACGCACGATCGGTGACGAGTTCGTGACCGCCAGGCCGTCCTTGAAGTTGACGGTCGAGTGGGCGACATCGACGAGCACGTCGCCCTCGGGAAGGGCGTCGTCGTCGAGTTCGGTGAGGCCGGCCGAGAAGCCGTCGTCGGACCGGTCGATCAGCAGAGCTCGGAACACGGGTTCTCCTCGGGTGGGTCGGGTTCGGGCCGGCGCCTACTGGCCGAACATGGCGAGCCACTGCTCCTCGGAGCGTGGCTGGAACACGAAGTTGTTCGTACGGGTGTGGCCCATCGTGGCCGACGGCTGCGGCGAGTACAGGTGGCCGGGATACAGGACGGCGGTGTCCGGCACCTTGGCCAACTTCTGGGTGATGCTCTGGTACAGCGCCGCCGGGTCGCCACCCGGCAGGTCGGTGCGGCCGCAGCCCTCGAGGAACAGCGTGTCGCCGGCGACCAGCCGGTCGTCGACCAGGAAGCACTGGCTGCCCGGCGTGTGCCCGGGGGTGTGGATCAACTCGATGTCGATCTCGCCGACCCGGACGACGTCGCCGCTGGCGTGTTCGACGACATCACCCCCGCCGAGGCCGGTCACCTTTCGAATGAACTCGGCCTCCTCGCGTTGGGCGTGCACGGGCACGGACACCTCGTCGAGCAGCTCCTTCACCCCGATGATGTCGAACCCCATCATCGAGCCGCCCACGTGGTCCGGGTGGTAGTGGGTGGCGAGCACCCCGGTGCACCGCATGCCGTCCGACTCGAGGACCTGCAGCAGGGCAGCGACGTCGTAGGCGGGATCGACGATGACGGCCTCACCGGTGTGGCGGTCGCCGATCAGGTACACGAAGTTGACCATCTGCTGTGCCATCCGGTCGGCGCTGCCGAAGTCGCGGCCGGACAGCAGCTGGCGGAAGTAGAGCCGGTCGTCGGGCATGGTCGACTCCTCGGACGGCTGGGGGCTCATGGGCGCATCGTAGGGAGCGGCTCAGGCCGGTTCGCCGTCGGGCGGCGGCACGAGCGGCTCGATCCCCCGCCGACGCCATGCCTCCTCGGCCCGCGAGACGACCTCCCGCAGCGGCAGGCCCAGTCGCCGTGCGGCCCTGGCGGCGTCGTCGTGCTCGACCTTGGCCCTGCCGGCAGTGACCTTCATGCCGATGGGCTCGCCACCGACCTCGACCTCGTCCATGGACCGGGCAGCCGGCCAACGCTCGAGGGTGTGGCCCCGGACCCCGAGCGACCCCGTCTCGGAGGTGAGGACGGCCGCCACCTCGCCGACCCGGCTCGGATCGCAGAGCGTGCTGACCACGTGTGCGGGACGGCCCTTCTTCATCACGATCGGAGTGACCCAGGCATCGTGGGCGCCGGCTGCGAGGCACTCGGCGACGGCGTGGGCGAGGGTCTCTCCCGTGGCATCGTCGACGTTGACCTCGAGCAGTGTCACCGGCTGGCCCGGTTCGGTGGCCACCCTCGCCTCGCCGACCACGACCTGCGTCACGTTGGGCCGGCCGTCGAGGTCGCGGCTGCCTGCCCCGAAGCCGCTGGCCCCGATCAGCATCGCCGGCATCGGCCCCCAGCTGGTCGCGGTGGCGGCCAGCAAAGCCGCACCGGTGGGTGTCGTGAGCTCGAACGGCACATCCGTGCCGTGGGTGGGCGCCCCGGCGAGCAGCGCCACGGTGGCGGGTGCAGGCACCGGGATGAGGCCGTGGGCCGAGCGGACCATGCCCGTCCCGGTTGCGACGCTGCTGGCGTGCACCTCGTCGATGCCGAGCACCTCGAGGGCGGCGCAGGTGCCGACGACGTCGACAATGCTGTCGATGGCCCCGACCTCGTGGAAGTGGACCTGCGACGGGGGCCGGTTGTGGAGCCGTCCCTCGACCTCGGCGAGTGCATTGAACGCTGCGAGCGCCCGACGAGTCACGCGTTCGGGAAGGTCGGCCTCTTCGATCATGGCCGTGATGTTGCCCGCCGTGCGGTGGACGGTGGTCTCCTCGGCGTGGACCCGTGCCCTGGTGGCGGCGATGCCGCAGCGCAGCACCGGTTCGAACTCGAGCTCCCAGCCGCCGACCGGGAGCCGCTCGACCAGCTCGACGACCTGGTCGCCGTCGGCACCGGCATCGACGAGGGCGCCCAGCGCCATGTCGCCGGCGATCCCCGAGAAGCAGTGGAACCAGGCGAGGCGGATCACCTGCGCGCACCCAGTTGCCGCAGCACGGCGCAGGCGGCACCGAAGCCGTTGTCGATGCCCACCACGGTCAGGCCCGAGGCACACGACGCCAGCATGCCCAGCAGGGCCGTGACGCCCTCCAGCGAGGCGCCATAGCCGACGCTCGTCGGCACGGCTGTCACCGGCGCCCCGGTGAGGCCACCGACGACGCTGGCGAGCGCACCCTCCATCCCGGCCACGACCACGACGGCGTCGGCCGCCTGCAACGTCTCGACCTCGGCGAGGAGGCGGTGGATGCCGGCGACGCCGACATCGGTGATGCGCACCGGTTCGAACCCGTGGGCCCACAGCACCGCTGCGCACTCGTCGGCGACCGGCAGGTCGGCGGTCCCTGCCGTGACCACGGCGACCTGCTCGGGCCGGTCGTCGGCACGCCTCCAGATCGCCGTGGATCCCCGCACGGTCCCTGCGGCATCGACGGCGAGGGCCGCTGTGACCTGCTCCTTGTCGGCCCGGGTGAGCACCACGGGGCCGGATCCCCCGGCCAGCAGTTCGGCGACGATCAGCGCCACGTCCTCCGGGGTCTTCCCGGGCCCATAGACCGCTTCGGGCATCCCCTGCCTGATGGCCCGGTGGTGGTCGACCCGGGCATTGCCGACATCTGCGAACGGGAGGGCCCGGAGCAGACGCACCGCCTCGTCGGGTTCGACCTCGCCGCAGGCGATGCCGTCGATCAAACTGCGCAGGGCCTCGGCGTCCATGTCACTATCCTCACCCGTCGTGGCCGTAGACACACCCTCGAGTCCTGCGATGCTCGCGTACCTGGGTCCCGCTGGGACCTTCACCGAGCAGGCGCTGTTCACCCAACCCGACCTCGCCGCCCTCGACCACTTCCTGGCGCCGTCGATCTTCGACGTCCTGCGTCGCGTCTCGGCCGGCGAGGCGACCCTGGGCTTCGCCGCCATCGAGAACTCGATCGAGGGCAGCGTCAACATCACCCAGGACACCCTCACCTTCGATGCCGACCTGCTGATCCAGCGTGAGGTCGTCATCTCGGTCCAGTTGAACCTGCTGGTGTCGAGCGGGACGTCGCTGTCCGACGTGCAGCGGGTCGTGTCGTTCCCCCATGCCGTCGCCCAGTGCCGGGGCTGGCTGCGCGAACACCTCCCCGAGGCGGCCGTCGATGCGTCGAACTCCACGGCCGATGCCGCACGCCGCGTCGCCGAGGAGAACGACGGGCACACGGCGGCGATCGCACCGGGGCGGGCCGCCGAGGTGTACGGCCTCGAGATCCTGGCCCAGGACATCGAGGACCATCCCGAGAACCAGACCCGGTTCGTCCTGGTGGCAGCCGACGGCATCCCTGCCCCGACCGGCCACGACAAGACCTCGGTGGTGGTCTTCCAGCGGGCCGACCGGCCCGGCAGCCTCCTCGGGATCCTCCAGGAGTTCGCAGCCCGTTCGATCAACCTGACCCGACTCGAATCGCGCCCCACCAGGCAGGGCCTCGGCGACTACTGCTTCCTGATGGACCTCGAGGGCCACGTCGCCGACGAACTGGTCGCCGACTGCCTGCGCAACCTGCACATGAAGCACGGCCGGGTGAAGTTCCTGGGCTCGTACCCGGCGGCCGGCAGCAACGGCGACGAGGTGCGCAGCGAGGCCTCCGCCGCCTCGCAGGCCGCCGACGCCTGGTTGGCCGACCTGCGCGGCCGCATCGGGTGACCGGCCGCCGGCTCAGCGGGCCGGCTCAGCTGAACACGTAGATGGGGCTCGACCAGGCCACGTGCCCGTCTTCCTGGACGATCCGGACGTAGAAGGCGTTGTCCCGGGCGCCAGGACCTCCGGTATCGAGTATCGGCAGGCGCCGCTCCAGCCGGACCGTCCGATGGGGGTTCCGGTCCGGGAGCCGGAACACCGAGAGTCGACGACCCAGGCCGCCGGCCTCGTACCGGCGGTCCTCGTAGCCGATCTCCGCGACGGGGATCTCGGCGGTCACCAGGTCGGTGTCGATGCGCAGTGTGCCTCCCGTCGGGTCGGCCAGCAGCGCTTCGAAGCCCCCATGGCCTCCGGTGGTAAGAGCGGTCCACCGCAGGGTGCCGGGGCCCTCATGGTCGAAGCGCTTGTCCAGGTTGTAGCGGTTGACCGGAACGGCCGACTCGAAGGCGTTGCCGTCGAGGGTCGCCGTGCCGTCCCAGATGGTCTCGCGACCACGACCGCGGTACTCCGAGCCCTCCCAGACGACGCGGATCCGCCGACCCAGCTGGTCCTCCCGGTAGGGGCGGAAGGTCTCGAGGGTGTCGAGCCCGTTCCGGATGTCGATGCGCTCGATCGGTGCGGTGCCGAGCACGTCGACCGTCAGGGTGATGGCGTCGTCGTCCGAGCGCACGATGTCGCCCATCATCGCCTCGTCCACCGGGCGGCTCCCGGCGGACCCCAGCAGCGGGTCGGACTCGAAGATCTCGGCGTCGCCGTCGAAGCGGGCCGTGACGTCGAGGACCATCCGGCAGCCGGTGGTGCCGTAGTGGTGGCGTCGCCGGAGGGCGTCGGCGAGCCCCTGTCGGGTCAGTTCCGTTGCCAGCATGCAGGTGAGCCCGCCGAACGAGCCGAAGCTGGTGGCACCCGGGTGGCTGGCGCCGGGCCGCCCCTTGTGGCCGTCCGAGTTGGCCAGGACCCCGACCCGGTGGCCGCCCCGGAAGGCATCCTCGAGCAGCCATTCGAAGCTGCCCCATGCGGAGTGCACCTCGACCCCGGTCTCGAGTCGCACATCGTGGGCATAGTCGATGTCGGCGTAGCGGCCGCCGATGTGGGCGAAGACCACACAGTCCCGGCCTTCGAGCCGCTCGAACAGCTCGTCGGCGCTGTTGGCGTCGGTGTCGATGTCGGAGAGGTCGCCCACGAGGGCGTGTGACGAGCGGTGGATGGGCTGCCCCTCGGCGAGGTAGAGGACGTTCCGGTCGCCGCCGAGGCAGGTGTTGCCGGACCACTCGTAGCCGGGGAACGTGATGAACCGGTGGTCCTCGGTGACCTCGCCGCTGAGGTCGTTGAGGTGCTGCCAGAACTCGCTGGTGATCTGGAAGTCGTTGCCCTGGTGGACCACGGCGTCGAGGAACGCCCGGTCGCGGGCGAAGGCGAAGAACTCCCTGGCCGAGTTGGTGCCGATGGTCTCCTCCGACTGGCCGTGCAGGTCGCCCCAGTACGGCAGCAGCGGTTCACGACCTTGATCGAGCCGGAGTAGTCGATCCCGAACCGGCCGGCCGTGTACGTCAGGATGAACTCCTGGTGGGAGCCGGCCTCGAAGCGGCCCGTGGGCTCGACGGCTGCGGTGCCCATCATCTCGGGCTGATAGGTGGAGTGGGGCATGCGTTCCCTCGTGCGACGCCGGACCCGATGGGGCCTGCGTCGTGCCGGTGTTCGATCTGGCGGAGGGAGGGGGATTCGAACCCCCGGAGCCGTGAGGCTCAACGGTTTTCAAGACCGTCACAATCGTCCGCTCTGTCATCCCTCCGTCGACGAGCGTAGGCGTGAGCCGCGGCAACCCTTGCGCCGGTAGCCTCTCCCGCCGAGGAGAGGTGGCCGAGTCCGGTTGAAGGCGCTCCCCTGCTAAGGGAGTATGGGCCCAAAAGCTCATCGTGGGTTCGAATCCCACCCTCTCCGCCAGCGTCGCCCGCCACCGGTGGGCGACGAAGGGCCGCTCGTAGACTCGGGCGCCTGCGCTCGTAGCTCAATTGGATAGAGCATCTGATTACGGATCAGAAGGTTGGGGGTTCGAGTCCCTCCGAGCGCGCTGAAACGTGCAGGTCAGGTGGTGTTTCCGTGAAACATCCCTGGCCTGTTGTCGCGTTGGGGGCCTGAGTGGGGGCCTGAAAGATTCCCTTGACTGCCTTTCCGAGGCGATCGCCGACCCCCCCCTCATCGTTAGTTCGGAGCTGTCCGATGAGGAGGGGGTAGGCGACATTCGCCAGTTGCTATTGACCGGCTAGATAGCCCTAGTCGGTCTTAGGGGTCTCTAGTACCCCGAGTTGAGGACACCCAGGGTGTGTAGACCGCAGAGCTGCTGCCCGGCGAACTGGTTCATCGG
>Ga0209554_1000991_pt1 | contig 22597 bp, 19 predicted proteins | sample MarorgKNORR_S2LV_5_FD_188221 | JGI IMG/M metagenome (GOLD analysis project Ga0209554, IMG submission 188221) | Marine microbial communities from the Southern Atlantic Ocean, analyzing organic carbon cycling - Bottom_A/KNORR_S2/LV (SPAdes) (version 2) | ecosystem: Environmental > Aquatic > Marine...
CTCAGCCCTTTGGGATCTCACTATCAAATCTAAAACGGTTTATGCAAAGGCCTTATAGGAAATAAGTTTAAAGTGATTGGCTGGAATTGATTATGCTTATTACAGCGTCTTATTGATAATTATTAGATAATTAATTTAAATAATTAAATTTTATTAGATTGATAATGCTTTGTTTATCAAATTATGTGCAGTAATCATTTATTAATACCCTTGAATACGGGTTAAAACTGGTATTTAACCTCCATTTGAACGCGTTGATAGCCGTCAAGTAATGCAAAGGCACGGTTCAATTTAGCATCTGCATGTATTGCCTTAGCTGATGCTTGCCACTGATCATTGATATCCCAATTTAATCCAATTGTCAGTAACGATAAATCACCATCTGCGACAATAATATTTAATACATCCCAACTCCAATCTGTGTTCTCGAATTCATCACTGACACTGGCTATATAATTAAAATTACTTCGGCTTGTGCTGACATTGGCAAGTAAACCAGGGGTTAAATAATCATCCGCAAAATCCAGCCAGTATTGTGAACTAATTGCTAACAACCATTGACGATCGCCCCCACCAATGTCAAGTGCTAAATTCCAGTCGAGCCTGTCTACCTTCAGCAGCTGGCTCGAATTATTGTGTTCGAGATTGTGCTTATAAGCAACATCAAATTTCAATAAATGGTTGCCCAGCACCTTATTCATGCTAAAACCCAGCAACTGGTAGCCCTTGGCATAACTTACACTATTAGCAATATCTTTAACTGCGCCATTGGGAATCAAGTGTGCAGCATATACTGCTATATCACCACCTTCTTGGTTAATGCCATAGCGAATACCGATCTCTCGATGCGAGCCGTCAATCAAAGAAATACCAGTGACCTTGGTAATCTCAGGATTCGGGTTATAAAAGACACTCAACTCTCTGTCGGGCCAATACCTCGTTGCACTAATAAGCCATTGCGAGGTTTGTGACGGATCGGTTAAGCCGCCGCTTGGATTGATTACATCCAATGCTCCGCCCTCTAGCTCTCCCCAACCGATGGTGTACTTACCAAGCTTGGTGCTCCAAACACCCGAACTGTATTGCAAAAAGCCACGCTCAATTTCAAAATCACTCACTTTAGTCGAGTGTTTGCTGTCTTCGTGCCAGTAGTATTTGCCTTTTAACTCAATTTCTCCATAGCTCGATTGCCCTAGCGAACCGCTAGCCCCAAGGGTTAACTCACTTCTCTGGCGAGTTGTGTTCCAATCATTTGCTGGATTCACTCCCCATTTCTGCGATTGTTGAATGGTGAGCCAAGGAAAAAGGGCTCCGCTATCCTGCTCTTCTAAGGCAAAAGTATCGTCATCATCACTCCACTCGTCAAACGATTGATCCATATCATCGGCAAATAAATCGTCTGCCAAAAGTGATTCGTTCGCTAAAAGTGCTGTGCTGTTGAGAACATTGAATGCCAAAGCAATGCAGAGAAAGCGAAGATATTTAGCCATACAAACCCAATTATTATTGAGCCTGCTGACGCAGATTGTTTAAGAATTGTTCACGGAATGCTTGATCTGTTAAGGCTCTTTGTGTCAAGAATGATTCATCAATATCCATGTCAAAGCTAATCGCTTCCAGTTTCATATTGGTCAGCCTTTGGCTGACTGAATTCATAAAAGTCAAACTACGACCCATCCAGATGTTGTTGATTTTCTGCACCTTGCCGACCTCGATACGCTTGATTGGATTATCGTGTTTATCAAACATTTGCGCCTTGAGAACAATAAAACGCTCTAGGTCTATCCAACTCCGTGTTTTGCCATAACTGCTCTTATTGATTCGATGCGCTTTTGGCCTAGACTCAATCACCGCAACCTGTCTGCCTCGATACTCACCTTGCTCCAACAATTCATAAGTGTAATCATCCAACTTGCCAGTTTCTTGATCCTCTGTGGTTATTTCGGTGCCAAATAAACTAGCGGATTCAGTATCCTCATCATCGCTGTTTCTAACACTGATGCGCTTTACTTTACCGAGCGCAGAAAGATACAACCATGTTTCGTTATCTCGCTCACTGTCTTCGTAGGTATAAGTCAACATACCGATGCCTCGTTCACTCGCTGGCTCTAACAAGATAGCAATTGATTTTGTATCTTTATTATCGACACCGGTGTTAATTTGGGCACTTTCAACCAATTTTATACGGGCCTTTTCAACGCATTTTATTTTGCCATTTTTAATGCCAAACTTACAGGTAGTGAGTTTCATGCGAGTGAAAGCAGAATTCGTTGTTTTGCGCTGACTCTCATCAACTCGTTCAACAATTTCTCTGGCACTTAATTCGGTTTGAGCAACAATGTCTGTACTAATAACACTTAAAAACGTTGCCAATAAAATAGTACACAAGAAATAAGAGGTGCTTTTTGGGTATAGGGTTGTCATGACTAAGCCTCGTTAAAATTCAAATTATCATCAACATTTTTCTCGCCAAACCTTGGTTTGAAAATCATAATCAAGGCAGGGAAAAACAACAAGTCACAAAGTAAAGCGACAAAAATTGCAAGAGAGCCAAAGGTGCCGATTTTCACTAAGCCTAAATGGTCGCTAAAGCTTAACATAAAGAAGCCACAAGCTAAAATTAACGTTGTAAATGTAACCGCCTGACCCACCTCTTTAATCGCATCTATCAGCGCGGTCTTCATACTATTGGTAGCCACCAGTGCCATTCGATAATGACTAATAAAGTGAATGGTATCGTCCACAGCAATACCAATAATGAGCGGTGCAATAATCAAAGTATCGGTATCCAGTGGAATGTCTAATAACCCCATTAACCCAAAGGCCAGAGTCGCCGGAATCAGGTTTGGAATAATCGACATTACGCCTGCTTGAAGCGAGCCCAAAGTCAACATCAACAGCGCACTAATAACAACAGCTGCAATCGCCAAACTTCTAAACTGGGAATGGCTAAGGTCATCAGCCATCTTCATAATCAGTGCAAAGGAACCTGTCATTTGCACTTGCATCTCTGGATAGCGGTTTTTCAATACGGCAAAAGCGCTGTCAATATCACGCTGTATATCGTCAAAGAATAGTGCGTATTCGGCTGATCCGGCGTTTTTTAGTTGCACACTGATATGACTCTTAGAATAATCATCACTGACCAGAGCTCGGCGCTCTTCAGCATTAGCACTATTGAATAGATACAACAACTGAGAGACCATAACACTGTCATCAGGAATACTGCGATATCGCTCATCTCCCTGCATAATAGCGTGAGTTTCCTTGACTAAATCCGCTAACGAATTAGAGCGAATAATATAATCACCATAATTTTGTTTCAGTGTTACTTGCAGGTCACTCATTGCACTTAAAACCTCAGGATCCATCATCGCATCTGATTCGCCCATTTTGATCATAATCAACATATTACCAGAGCCCATCATATGCTCATCAACAATATCGTAAGCGGCACGAATCGGCACATCTTCGGAAAATATTTCCACCAAATTAGAATCAATTTTTACTTGCGACGCACCATAAACACAGGCTGCAAAAATGCCAACAAAAACAACCACAATAGTGTGACGACGACGCTCCACAAATGCCGGAATTTTATCGAGTAAGGGTTGAAGCCACTCTGCGCTCAATAACCAAACCAATCCAAGCTTTCTGGCAATCAATTGTAGCGGCTTTATAAGCAAACACAGCAAGTGAGTTGCGCCATTTATAAGTCGCCTTATTTGACCAAAAACACCTTTTGATTGCTGTTTTTGTGGCTTTGCAATAGGCATGGGATGCCAATAATCCAATAATACTGGTAACAGGTAGATGGTGTAAAAAAAAGCCATCAACACGCCCGCAGCAGAGGACAAGCCAAAATTGGCAAATTGCGCCATTCCTGTTACTGCTAGGGACGCCATGCCCGCCATTGTTGTAATTGTGGTCAGTAAGATTGGCACACCCGTTTTTGCGTAGGCATGGCTCAATGCCTCCTCATGCGCTTCACCCTCACGGCGAAAAAACATGTAGCTACTCATTACATGCACACAATCGGCAATACCGACAGCAACCACCAACATCCCCGTTAAAGCAATGAGTGTTGAAGAGGTGATGTTTAACCAACCAAATCCACCAATCACAAACAGCACACTCATGCCAATCGCCAATTGTGGCAATACCACTGCTGATGCTGATTTGAACAATGTCCATAACAACAAATTAATCACCACCACCATGCCAATCAGTAAAAGGCCGGCGTGAATCATAGTGTCCCATGCTAGCTCCGTCATCGCCGCAGTGCCAATTGGGTAAAAATCAAATTGTTCAAGGAAATAATCTTGTTTATAAATATTTGATACAGCGGGCATAAAGGCTAGATAAACGCTTGGGTCAAGCTCCTTAAACTTAACTTTCTCTACGATAGCAGATTCATCCAGTGCAGCATCAAAGTCATCAAAATCGCCCGCTAAACTATCCTCTGCGAGAAGCGAATCACTTTGATTCTCTTTTGCGATTATTGGAATGGTGCCAAAATCAGTGGTAATGGAAAGCGCACCAAATCGATGATCTTTAGAGAACATAAATAAAGGCAACATACTCTGAGCATCTGCCAACGCTTTAATCTGATTTAAATCTTGCTGATTACTTGGAATATCTCTTGGCACTAAGAGTGGCGCACTGAGTGTATCGCCTTCACTTTGTTGAATGCGGATATTCGTGAGCGATTGCACGCGTTTAATACGCCCAAGAATTTCAACTTGTTCGAGCGTCAAACCGTATTTATCCATTGAAATTTTCGGATCAATCTCAGCAGCATTATCTAGCGCATCGGTCAATTGCGAAATGAGCGTCAGCGATTTATTCGAGAAAACATCACCGTCTTTGGCTTCGTAGACAATAAAGAGACCATCGTCACTGCCAAATTGTTGACGAAACTCATCCAATGCCTCAAGCGCGGGATCGCCTTTTTCAAACCACGATTCGATGGAAAAGTCGAGACTAAAACGATTGGCACCAAACCCCATAAAAACAGTTGAGAGTAATGCCAAAATTAATACAATTTTGCTATGAGGTCTGAGCTTTCCAGGCACCGTAGCAAAGTATCGATTAAGCGCTAAGAGAATATTTTTCATGTGTTATTCACTACTGAAGTGTCACAATTACAAACACTTATTCTATCAGCTTTTGAAGAATATATGAAGACTAAAATGATAGGTTATTTTAGAAAATATCCAAAATAATACCCCAGGGCAGTTTCTCTTGCCTTTCGGCAATTCACCTCCTTGAAATGGAAAAATAAAAGTCAAAATCAGACAATAAATAGCCAAAATTCTTCTATTTTTAGCTCAAAAATAACTTTTTTTTGAACGTTTTGATCGCTTTATTGTGGTTTTATTGTGGTTTTTAGCGCCACTCAGAGAAATTTACGATTTTTTGCATATGGACGCTGTCACTGTCAAATATTAGCAAAAAGACCAACAATCAATTTTTTACAAACGCTACATATACTTATAGAAATAATAAACGGTTAAAAAGCAACCAAAGGCAATAACGACTCTTCGCAGATATTTTGCAGACAAACTTTTGGCAAGTCGCGCACCCAAAAAACCGCCTATTATTGCGCCAGAAAAGGCCACTAATGTGAATGGCCAATGGACTATTCCAGAGAATGAGAAAATAATAAATGCAGCAAATGATATTACTGCGCCCAGTAAATTTTTCAGAGCATTATTTAAATGTATGTCACTAAAACCCGTCAGTTGTAAGCTTGCCATTAATATAATGCCCAGCCCACCTCCAAAAAAACCGCCATACAACGCCGCTACAAATTCAAACATCCGAGTCATAATCGATGGCTTTATTTGCTCTGTGCCACCAGAAGGTGTAAACAATATCTTAAGTTTTCCGCCAAACATGAACAACAATGTTGCTAGCAATATAAGATAGGGAATCATCTTTTCAAATGCCGCATTACCAGTATAAAACAGCAGAATTGCGCCCATAACCCCCGCAACAAACGAAATGAAAATGGTTGTTTTGATTTCGCCAGCATGCGCCATAAGTTGCTTACGATAATTAATAACCGCCATGACATTGCCTGGCCATACGGCAATAGAGTTTGAGGCATTGGCAACAATGGGTGGGATGCCTGTCGCTAAAAATACAGGAAAGCTAAAAAAAGTACCGCCTCCAGCAACGGCATTACACATTCCAGCCGCTATTCCAGCAATAAATAACATTAGTAGTGTCAGTATTTCCATTAAATGCACAACCCAGAAGTTATCATTTTATCTCCAGAATTTCTTCCAAAAGCTCATAAAGAATGCACTATACCCTAAACATCAAATTGATTAAAAAAGGATGTGCTGGATAGAAATTGCCAAAAAGCACTCTAGTAAAAACTTTGCAACAATTAAAAAGAATAAATTGCAAGAATATAGTGTTAATTATAAAAATAACTTGACAAACATTCTTCAAAAGCGTACTGTCACACCTGCATGGGATTTTCATCAGAAGTGCATTTTGACTTTTTTTTTTTTGAAAAGCGCACATAATGGCAGCAATGTCCATCCCCCCCCTGTAGTACGTGTTCTGTTGCCTATTTTTTTGTTTTTTTTAACAGTTAAATAAGGAGATTTACATGAGTATGGATCGAAGAAAATTTCTTAAAACCGCAGCCGTCGCCGGTGGTGTCGCTGCTGCATCTACTTTTCCCACACCCGCACTTGCTTCGGGCAATATGGAAATCACTATGGTGGCTACTTGGGGTAGGGACTTCCCTGGACTAGGTACTGGCGCGCAACGCTTTGCTGCAAACCTAGAAGCAATGACCGATGGTCGAATGAAAGTCAATTACTTTGCCGCCAATGAGCGCGTCAAAGCCTTTGACTCTTTTGACGAGGTCGCTTCAGGTAATGCGCAAATCTATCACGCAGCTGATTACTACTGGAAAGGCAAGCATCCCGCTTGGGCCTATTTCACGGCAGTGCCTTTTGGCTTAACCTACACTGAAATCAACGCCTGGATTCATTTTGGCGGCGGTCAAGAATTGTGGGATGAGTTAGCAGCTGGTTATGGCCTCAAATGCCTACCTTGTGGCAACACGGGTGTGCAAATGGGTGGCTGGTTCCGCAAGGAAATTAATTCCGTTGATGACCTTAAGGGTCTGAAAATGAGGATTCCTGGACTTGGTGGCGACGTCATGGCTAAATTAGGTGTCTCACCTATTTCAGTACCCGGTGGTCAAATTTATGAGAATTTGATTTCCGGCGCAATTGATGCCACAGAATGGGTAGGACCGTATAACGACTATTTGATGAAATTCTATGAAGCCGCCAAGTACTACTACTACCCAGGTATGCATGAGCCAGGCTCTATGCTGTCTTGCGGTATGAATCTTGAGTGGTGGGAAAATCTCACTGACGCTGATCAAGCAATTATTAAAGCCGCCGCTGGCCAGGAAAATGTGCTTATGATATCTGAGTACAACGCCAACAACGGCGCCTACCTTGAAAAGCTGGTGTCAGAGCAAGGGGTGAAACTCCGTAGGTTTAGCGATGACATCTACGACTCGTTTGCCGAAGCTTCAGAGGAAGTGTTCGCCGAAGTTCGAGATCACTCTGACCTGGCTGCTCGTGTTCACGCAAGCTTTGCAGAAGCACGCACGTCGCTTGGTGCTTGGGCTAAGATCTCAGATCAGGCCTACGTCGAACAGCGTAACCGCGCACTTGGAGTCTAATACTCTAACTTAGGCACTTTTCATCTAAAAGAGCGGCATCTTAGGGCGCCGCTCTTTTTTAAGGTCTGGCTATTATTTTCAGCATAGGATTTAGACCTCGCTCACAACCTAGTGAAGCGACCGCTCAATTCATGATATGATGCTTGGTAAGTGTCTCGTCCCTCTCACTGAGTAAAGGAACGCCAATAGCAATCACTATCACTATGACATCATCAGCAAACCATCTCAGTGAATCCAACACTCGGCCATTGACAGCGCCCAGTGAACTGAACAACAAATCATCCACAACACCTATCTACCGAATATTAGCAGCATCGATGATAGGGTATGTCATTGTTTTTATACTCAACAATTACCTTATTTTTTTTAGGGGTTGGCCGGGACCTGTTAATTTCCTTAAACACCAGCAATGGCTTGGATTCTCCCCTTTGCGCAATCCACTCGAAAGTGCCGCCCTTTCTCTCGGATGGATTCAGTTTTTGATGTTATTTGGGGTACTGGCTATAACTGCTCTTTGGGTTTTTAAGACCCATCAGCGTCAGTTAAGGGATGACGCCAAACTCTGGTCCAATTTCGCTGCCTACATTATTCGTACGGCGTTTTGGGCCATTCTGTTTATTGGCCTCATCGATGTGATTATCTCTTTTCTAAGGGTCGAAAATTACTTAGAAATCTTTGTCGGTGATGAGCTGACAAAACAGCTGGGTCGTTCGAGTTTCCGTGGCACTTACGTCCTTTATCCAATGTTTATTGTTGGCGGCATCATCGCTTATTTTTCCAAGGGGCTGGATTTTATCTGGCTCGCATTATTGGTTGTCATCGCCGAATTTCTCATCGTCATTGGGCGCTTTATCTTTTCCTACGAGCAGGCTTTTATGGGTGATCTAGTGCGCTTCTATTACGCCGCCCTGTTTCTGTTTGCCAGCTCTTACGCCTTGGTATCTGGAGGCCATGTTCGTGTTGACGTGCTCTATGCATCCTTCAGCAAACGCAAAAAATCCATCACCAACATTGTTGGCTGCCTCATCTTGGGCTTGCCTTTGTGCTGGACAATTCTACTCACAGGGATGTGGACTCGAGGCAGCAGCCTCAACGGACCCATTTTGACATTTGAGGGCTACCAACAGGGTTATGGCATGTACGTCAAATATATTATGGTGGGCTTTCTCATTATTTATGCCGTGAGTATGCTGGTTCAGTTTGTCGGCTATATGTTAGACAATATTGCAAACCTACGCGGTGAAGAAGGGGATACATATCCGCTCAAGGAAATAGTAGAGTACGAAGGGCAGAATGACTGAATCAGCTATGCATACAGGGACACAATGAATAGATTACTAAAAAACGACTTCTCATAATTATGGAAACTTATTTTCTAATTCTACTTGTGCTGATGATGATGGGTGCGCTCATCTCTGGGTTTCCTGTAGCCTTCTCGCTGCCGGGCTCTTCTATTCTGACAATTGGCATAGCAGCTTTTGCCGGCTATATTTTTGCTGGTGACATTAGTGCCTATTTTATCCATGGTGGGCCGGTGGAATGGCTCAACGCCGGGGTAACGAATTTCCGTAGCCTTTATTGGGATGTTGAGAGAGATACACTGATTGCAGTACCGCTGTTTATTTTTATGGGTATTATGCTGCAGCGTTCAAAAATAGCTGAAGACCTACTAGTGGCTATGGCACAGCTTTTTGGACCGGTTCCCGGCGGACTTGGCATATCGGTTGTCTTTGTTGGCGCACTTTTAGCAGCCACAACCGGCATCGTCGGCGCCACTGTAATTGCAATGGGATTGATTTCATTGCCAGCAATGTTAAAGAACAACTACTCTAAACCATTGGCTTCCGGCATCATTTGTGCCTCAGGAACACTGGGGCAAATTATCCCGCCTTCAATTGTTCTCATTCTTCTCGCCGACCAATTATCAAATGCTTCTGATATTGCCAGTACAAGCAGAGCAGCCCAGTACAAAGAAGCGACCGGCGAGTTTGTTATGCCCTCTGCCCTTGACGTGACTTCAACCAGTGCCGGTGATATGTTTATGGGTGCCTTTATCCCAGGGCTGATCCTCGTCGGCTTATACATGCTCTATATTCTGATCTACGCCTTAATTAAGCCAGAAGTTGCCCCTACTGTTGAGCATCAAGGCAAATATAACATGAAGTTTTTCATCCACATTTCACTTTCTCTGGTGCCGCCACTGCTGCTGATTTTTACAGTACTTGGCTCAATCATTTTAGGGGTTGCGACGGTTAATCAGGCCGGCTCTATCGGTGCCGTCGGCGCTATGATCATGGGCGGCTATCGCCTCTACCCCGGCAAAAAAACCACTTACTTACCGGCTATTCTTGCAATCGGAGCGACAATAGTTATTGCCATTATTCTCAATTATTATGACCCCAATGTTAAAAACATACAAACCACGAGTGATGTCATTGGTGTAACACTAGCGACTGTTGCGGTGTTGGTTCTGCTTGTTGGTGTTTTTTGGAGTGGCTGGCGCATCTTCAAGATAGATGATACCTTACGCGGCGTCATGCTCGAAACAGCCAAAACAACATCGATGGTTTTCATCATTCTTATTGGTGCAGCGATGCTAACCTCGGCCTTCAGGGGCTTTGGAGGGGAAATACTGGTAAAGGAATTTTTAACAAGCCTTGACGGCGGCTTCTGGGCGCAATTTATCGTCGTTATGGCGGTTATTTTCTTCCTTGGATTTTTCTTAGATTTTATTGAGATCGCTGTCGTTGTTGTGCCTATTGTTGCACCGATTTTGCTAGCCGAACCCTCAGCTAACATAACCGCCGTTTGGCTCGGTGTAATGATTGGCATGAACATGCAAACTTCCTTTCTTACGCCACCCTTTGGTTTTTCGTTGTTCTATTTGCGGAGCGTAGCACCCCCAAGCGTTAAAACGCAACACATTTATCGCGGTGTAGTTGCCTTCATTATCCTACAATTGGCGGGTTTGACTATTGCCGGCTATTATCCAGCCTTGGTGAATTATCTACCAAAACTCATCTATTTTACTTCCGATAACGCGCCGCCACCTATTAATCCTAAGTTTCAATCTTGCTTAGAAGAGCATGTCTTCGATATTTATGCAAATGAGGTTGATGTACTACGCTCCAGTGTCGCAACTGCTCAGTCGCTGAATGTTAGCTATCTTCCTATAAGACTACAAGATCGGTTTGCAGAAACTCATCAGAGAGTATTGGCAACCTATGCCTTAATTGACACTATCTACTCAAGCGAAAGAGATCTTGCTGCATTTGTTATTGACTACCGCCCACTTCATGAAGATGTGCGCCTGCTGCACAGGAAAATTAAATTTATTAATCGTGATATTGAGGTTGAGCAAAGGAAGATTCGCCAACGCAACCGTGATGGCGAAACTGTCAGTGAGAGCATTACCAAGATGAATAATCATATCACTGATTTAGAGGTTCGGAAATTTGACTTAGAAAGTCAAATTCCAAGTCGCTGGCAAGCCGAACGTGAAAAGTACCTCGCCTTCGCAAATGCCGAAGACAAAGCACGTAAGCTTTATCGCCGCAATGCTGACGAGGCTTATGAGCCGCTCGTAGAATTACAGAAATTAATTAACCTACATGAAGCTCTTGCAGCAATTGAGGTGGATCTCATCGACCTTAGAAAAATAATTGCCAATGATAATGCTGACGAGGCGATGGCAAAAATAAAGCTTGTTGAAAGACGCCTGGGTAATGTCTCAGGCACCAGCGCTATTAAGTCTAATATTTATAAGGCAAGACGTACCTTTAAGAAAAATCCGGACAGAGAAAAAGCGAGTCAGTTACTTGAACAAGCGCTTGTATTATTTGCAGAGGAAGTGACTTGGCGACAAAGAGCCGCAGTTGAGCTACTACCAGGACTGAACCAATATGAAAGCGCCCTCAGAAGCAACGTTGGCGCCAGAATGCAAGAGAAGCTTAGCGAAGAGCAAGCGAAATACATCGCCAGCTGTTTGGCAGTTCATAAGGATATTTCATTGGCATTCTAAGACTAATCCTCATTCATCACTGTAAGTGAAAATAAGCTGGTTTGGTTTCCAGACGAGCATCATCCACATGCTTGCCCACAGTGAAATGATAAAGACTTTGCCATTCAGTCCCCTTGATGCCAAGTATTTTGTGCATTTCGTCATCAAAGAAACAGCCGATACCGGTGGCTCGCAGATCTTGGGCTTCCGATTCTAGGTAAAGCACCTGCCCCACCAATCCTGTTTCCCAGAAGAGTCTAGGATAGTATGACGGGTCCTGTCTAATAACAGAATCAAAGTGGGCAAGCATACCAAGAGAATAGGCACTATCACCGGCAATGGCCTGATTACAACTAAGCAATTGTGCGTCAGCCCTGAAATCGCCTTTTTGCAAACAATACAAAGGCAAGTCTGGCGTTACTTGGTGCCAGTCAAAATTCGAATGCATAAGATTTTTCAAAGATTCAATATTCTCGGAATTTCGAACCAAGATGTACAGTCCCGAATCAAGACCATCCACGGCATGAACAAATATCGCAAGATGAACTTGAGCTTCATAGGGAAGCACATCAAAGGGACAACCATTCGATGGTAGAGTTTTCTCCAAAGTGTGACTAAAATCAGCCAAATCTGTACGGCTGGTATTCTGGTCATAGTTTTGTGCGCTGCGCCTTCTTCTAATAATTCCTTCAGCTGTGAATGCAGAAGTGAAGGCGCCGTCATCAGGATTTGAAGAGTTAGGCGTTTGCAGAACAATGGTGTCGTTTATCTGACTTGCCTTCTGCACCTTGTCGATGATGCCCCATTCAACATGCTTTTCACTAAGGCGATTTGGTGGGTGGGTGTATATAGGATTTTCTTGAGAATCAAACCATTCCAAAATTACCTTTGAGTCTTGCTGTTTGCCCTCAACCCAACAAAGGCACTCGACATGCTCTGCCTCTCCGTCCGCCCAGTGCAATTGATCAAAGCCCAAGAATCGCTCTAGCCTCTTCGCCGAAATCTTTGGAATTAAGCTCATCTTCCAGCCGTTTAAATTACAGGCAAAACGCAAAGCACCCAGAGCATGACCCAAATCGTGCTGGCAATAGCGAAAAGCTCGTTCGCCATACTTCCAAGCCTCGCGCCAAGGAATGCTCGTTAAAATGATGCCAAAACCCCCATAACTCCCAAGCCAACCTACCTGGCCCCGATCAAAAAGCGCCCTTTCTTCAAGAACGTGTAGATAAGGGTTGTAGTGAGTGACGCAAGCTTTTTGTTGAGGAAAATCAGGCAATAGCAAGTAGCATTCGGTTGGGTGTAGATTGCCGCTGGAAGGGTTCATTCTCAGCGCCCATTCAGAAGCACCGTATTTCTTCCAAGCCGAAAGCCCCATACTAAGTTCTAACATACTGGCAATGGATTCAATAGAAATCGAATCTCGACTACTCTTGGGTTGGTAAAGTGACGAATAAGGCAGCTCTCGATCCTTGTCGATTAAAGGCAGTTGAATTTGAGGTGCGCCATCAAACAATCGATAAGGTAGCGGCTGATTATCCCAATCCAAGTATCCAGGAGAGCGAGCATAGCGGTGCAGCTGATGCTTGGTTTGCTGGTGATAGTCTTTGACTATTCCATATTTCTTTGATTGATCGATACTCATTCTAGTAAGTCGCTCCAATCATACTTAAAGATTATTTAAATAAACTATATACTGTTTTTTGCTGTTTCAATTAATTTCTTAACCACTTTAGGCTGTTGCTCTAGAAATCTGAGACTGCTTCGCAGAGCGATTTTATACCCCAGTAGCCCAAGCTAGCCTCTCGAAGCTTGCCACCTCTCACCTTCGCCAGCCTCTCTTGCTTTTCGGCAATTCACCTCCTTGAGATGGCGAATTTTTAATAAAAACTAACCTTTTAATGTCCTACGGTTCCAATAAATAATCACCAGCGTTATTAATACCGTCGGTAATAACCATGCTATCCAGACAGGGTCAGTTGAAACATTGGTAACCAAGTGCGGCCGTTAAGGTCGCAATAGTGCCTGCCAGCATATTGGTGATGACGAGAGATACGTTTATTACCAATCGTGCGCCTTGAAATATGACTTTTCACATCAGCAAGTCCTATACCTGTGGCAATTGTCGCAAATACTGCTAACGTAATCCACATAGCATCACCCTCAGTAGAAATGACATAGGCTCCGATAGACATAATTAGCACTGTTAACAACATAACAGACACAGCAAACCAATCCAACTTACTTGGCCTTCCTGAGCGATTAACAGCAAAACGCCAGCCAGCAAAGACCAGGTAACTACTAAAAAGCGCAATTAGAAATAAAAACATTTTTTCACTAATGATGGCCATAGGTATTGCAGTAACGCCAATAGTGGCCATGCCTATTGCGTAAATACGTCCAACTTTGCGATGAAAATTAGAGCCTTTTTTGCTTGAAACCGCCATCAGCGAACAAACCAAAGCGACTAAGCCGCCAGTGATATGCACCAATAACAAAATCTCTATCATCTTACCTACATGTGAATGAATGGCACATGATAGCACAAATAGTAGTATTTACGAAACTAGCTTAACGCGGAAGGAGCGACCCTTTAATTTGCCATTGGAAAGTTTTTTCAGAGCGGGCTTAATTAGATTCAGCTGAACAGCAACATAAGACCAGTTGGCTGAAACATTAATCTTGCCCACAGAATCACCTGATATGCCGCCATCTCCCGTAAGTGCGCCAACAATATCACCGGGGCGTAGTTTGTGTTTTTTACCACCATCAATTTTAAGCGTTGCCATTAATGGTTTTTTCACTGGCTTATCCAGCAAACTCTCTGAAGGCAAAGGATCACTGAATTTTTGTGGATCGAAGCCCAATTCTAGCGCATCAACCTTATGCATTTCTCTATTGCTATAAAGTGTACAAGCAATGCCACTACTACCCGCTCTGCCAGTACGTCCAATACGATGAACGTGTGTTTCAGGATCGTGTGCGATATGATAATTTATCACCAAATCAAGTGCGTCGATATCCAAACCTCTGGCGGCCACATCGGTTGCCACTAATACACAGAGGCTTTTATTTGAAAACTGAATAAGCGCTTGATCGCGCTCGCGTTGGTCAAGATCACCATGAATGGCAAGCGCATAAAAACCCCAATCGTTGAGTTCGTCTGCCACGTCTTGGGTATCACGCTTGGTATTGCAAAAAACCAAAGCAGAATCAGCTCTATGCTTTGCCAATAGCAAGCGCAGAGCAATCATTCTCGATTGTGCATCACTCACCTGGTGAAAGTTTTGTTTAATGGTTGCCTCATCGTGTGTAGAAGGCGCTTGAACGGTGATTGGATCCAGCATAACGCGCTTTGCAATCGATTTAATTTCCCTAGGAAAGGTTGCACTAAAAAGCAGTGTTTGTCGATTTGTCGGAATGCAATCGATAATATCATCAATCGTATCTTGAAAGCCCATGTCCAACATGCGATCAGCCTCGTCCAGCACTAAGGTTCTGACAGACCCAAGTCTGAGTGTTTTCTTTCGCAGATGGTCATCAATTCGCCCAGGCGTGCCCACCACAATATGCGCGCCACGTTCTAATGAACCGATTTGCGGACCAATTGGCACACCGCCGCATAGCGTGAGTATTTTGACATTATGTGTTGCTCTAGCGAGTCGGCGTAATTCACTTGCCACTTGATCGGCTAGCTCGCGCGTTGGGCAAAGCACCAAAGATTGTATCTTGAAGAGCTTAACATCCAGCTTTTGCAACAAACCCAAGCCAAAGGCAGCTGTCTTGCCAGAGCCAGTTTTGCCTTGACCGATTACGTCCTTACCCGACAGAATCCCCGGCAAGCTCATGGCCTGAATAGGTGTCATCGTATGATAGCCCAAAGTGCTTAGATTGGCTGTCAATTCGGGATTTAGACCGGCAGATTTAAAGGTTAAATCACTCACAATATTAACTCATAAAAACAATAGCGCACATTTTACGCTAAGTACGATTACCAACTATGAATCTACCTTATCTTCCTGACAACCCTAAAGACACACCAAAACCCATAAAAGTTAATCCACTTGCTCTGTTAAATAATTGACAATTCCTTTTATTGCTTAACCAATAACGTGCTCTACTTGAAAGAATTGCATACAAAGAAAAGGCGACAAACTGAACAACCCCAATGGTCAGCGCGATTAACAATAAGTGCTCTAAACTTGGCCGATCTATATTGATGAATTGTGGCAACAAAGCACTTATATAAATCAGCGCTTTAGGATTTGACATAGTAACCAAAAATGCCCTCTTACAAAGCCATAAGGTTTTTACATCAGCCCCATTTTTAGAATTACCTTCCACATTTACAACCGCTGGAGAAAGCCAAATTTTGACACCCAAATACACTAGATAAATAGCACCAATTACCTTGATAACCTGAAATGCAATTTCAGAGGCTGCCAAAATAGCCCCTAAGCCAATTACACTCAGCACAATCAATAACTGAAAAGCCGCAACATTGCCCAATACGCCTAGCACAGACTTTCTAGCACCGTATCTAATTCCATTGTTCATGCAATTGAATGTTGCAGGCCCGGGAGAGAGCATAAACGTGAATGTTATAACAATAAATATCAAATACTCATTAAGACTCATTTGTATGCTTTAATTTTTAATTGCTTGCCAAGATTTTACATAACCTCGTTCAATCCAACACCAAACGGAATGTCGCCATGAATGAGTGAGAAAAACCGTGTTTTTGGTAAAAGCGATGCGCGCCCTCATTATCACTATCAGTCAGCAAGCTGATGCGATTGCATCTTTGCTCTTTTGCAAATTGGGTTGCATAACTGAGAAGCCTTGAGCCCACACCTTGTCCCCTGTAATCCGGTAAAACCACCATATCCTCAAGTATCGCTACTCTTGAGCCAAGAGCCGTTGATACTGTATAGAGTAAATTGACCATCGCGATAATTTCTCCCGCTTGACGCACAAGCAAAATATCGCCCACATCTTCCCCATCAATGATGGCAGACAAGCCACGTGACTGAACCTCTCGATCAGGCTCGAATTCTAACTCTTGCTCAAAAAGATAATCGAGCAAAGTGCAAAGCTCAGGAATGTCTTTAATTGTAGCGCGCCCTATTTCCACTACGTTTAGCCCTAAATTTGAATAATTTCAGTTTACCTCTAAACAATCACGCGTAATTTCTTTTCTAGTACTTGCACTTCGAGGTGCGTTGTTTGAGGATAAGGAACTTCACCATCTGCCTCAACCACAAACTCCTCGTCAGCGCTAATGACAACGCGCTTGGCGAGAAAGTTCTTTAGGATTGGCTCGTTGACATGCGTGCCTTTCATTATTTTTGGAATCAAATTTAGGATTTGCACTCGACCAATGCCGTCTGCTACCATAACGTTAAGCAGGCCGTCATCAACAATAGCATCGGGGCAGACCCAAAAGCCACTGCCAAAACAACGGCCATTGGTAACGACTGTCATTGTTGTCGATTGTTCAAAAGGCGCCTGATCGTCGATTTGAATGCTAACTTTTGGAATGCGGTAATCAATCAACGTTTTCATAATCGCGGTTAGATAAGCCGCCATGCCGGTAAGAAAACTCGGCACTGTGGTAAAGTTCAGTGCGGCTTGAGCACCAAAACCAATATCCATACCATTCATAAAGTATTGCGGATCTTTATCCGATGGGCTGCTAGTAAGTCGCCCAACATCAAACAGCTTAGTCTCACCTTTGGCAATTTTATCAACGGCCACACGCCAATCAAATACCTTACCTCCAATTGGTGTTTCTGGTGGAATTACTTTGGCAAAATCATCACCGTTGCCAAGGGGTATTACACCTAATGGGATGGTTTCGCCTTCGCTTGATGCTCGCAATAGTCCATTCACCACTTCGTGAACCGTTCCGTCACCACCAACAGCAATAACTGCAGAGTATTTCGTGTGTGCTTTTTCAGCGAGTGATACGGCTTCAAGCGGTGCAGCCGTTGCCACCACATCAAACTCAACACCTGCTTCAATCAATGCTTGCTCAACCTCTGGCCAATGTTTTATCACGCGGCCTCGGCCTGCGATAGGATTGTAAATAATAAGGTGTCGGCTCATAGTCTTTTTGAATGCTTCAGTCTTAATCGATTATCTCAACTTCTATTTTTTCAAGGTCAATAATTGCACTTCTAACACCATCTGGAATGTCTGCTTTAATATTATTAATGTAATCAAACATTACAATCTTGCCATCGCCCAAAGCGGCCAACCTATTGTGTTTCTGGCTTATGACAGCGTATTTCATTATAAAATGCTGCCGCGCTAATGACTCGACCCTAACCCCTACCGTTATCTGATCGGGAAAAGCAAGTGGGTAAATAAACTTGCATTGGGTGGAGGCCAATATAGGAGAAATTCGCTTATCGCCAAGCAGGCCATCGGCATCAATTTTCTCAAAATAGGCAATTCGTGCCATTTGAAAATATTTGAAATATTCGATATTGTTAACGTGTTGTAGGGCGTCCATATCACCCCATTCAACTTTGATATCGACAACTATTTCAAAATCATCTAGTAATTCGCTCATCTTTTGTCCTGTTTTTAGAGATCTTTGACTAGGTCTCTTATAAATTAAAAAATTTCCTAAAAAATACTGCATCGTTTTCGATGCCGGCCCGAACCTTCTTATAAAGCTCCCCTCTGACTTTTGCTTTGGTGGCTTGGTACGCTCTGTTATCAAGCTTGACGTACTCACTTGCCAAGCTTTGTGCCACTTCCAATAATTCCTCTTGCTCGACCAACTTATCTAAAAAGCCAGCTTGAAGTGCATCTTTTGGTTGGAAAAATTCCGAAGTCAAAATGCTTCGATTAAAACACGCTGGTGTCAGTTGATTACGGCAAATTTCAATCGCCGATTCTGGCACAACCAAGCCAATAGCCACTTCATTAGCGCCCATTTTAAAAGGGCCTTCGATACCAATACGATAATCAGCACTGAGCATAATGAATACTCCCATCGCAACACAATGGCCAGGGTTTGCAATGATGACTGGTGTTGGGAATTTCAATATTCGTTCAGACAGTTCAAAACCACCAATCAACATTTGCAGAGCTGTTTCACCACCTGCTTTCAATGTTGGTAAATCAAACCCCCCTGAGAAGATTCCCTCACGGCCTGTGAGCACCACAACTGCCTTGTCTTCAACGGCTTGATCAAGAGCCGCATTGAGCTCTGTCTGCATGTCGGGCGACATCGCATTGACTTTGCCATCATCCATGGTAATGGTGGCCACTGAATCGTTTAATTGATAGCTAACTAATGTGCTCATAGAAGAATAGAGTTAATGAAAAGGTCTAAGTATAAAACATTTTTTGGCTTTAAGTGCCCAGCCTAATAACCAAAGGTGATATTAATTACGATATAAACCACACCCCATTTGTGAGTTGGCAGTCAAAGGAGTCCAAAGCCATGTGAATGACCAAGCCTATGCCAATAATTCGTAGCTTTGGAATAAAACAAAAAGCCATATATAAAGCGATAGGAATAAAGCCGTGCAGAGGGTGAAAGCCAACACCACAGCGCGTTGCATCATAAATCGGCACTGCCAAAAGATGATCAATATCAACAAGCATGGTCATCATCATCACAAGATAGGCAAACTTCCAGTTACTGCGAAAGAACAAGCCAACAACAATAGCAGGAACGATGAAATGTAGGGCTATATGAATGATGAGGGCACTCCCGTAACAATTATTGCGAAGACATTATCACATACAAGATAAGTGATACTATACATAATAATTCACTGATCTTTTACTTTGAGTTTTTGGTGTTGGGAGCAGATTTTAGGAATTGAGTTCTTGTAGTTCGCTTCTTGAAGTGCCGCAAATCAAAAACCCCTTCTTGCTTTCGGGGATCAACATCAGCAGAAAAGATCTTGTGTTTTAGCACCTTTTGTGTCGCTGTAACGGGCAAAGATTCGACAAAGAGAATCCAACCTGGGGCTTTGTAATACGCCAAACGGTTAAAACAATGGTTAAAGATATCGAGAGCTGTCGCCTCACTTGTTTGAGTTTGTGTCGCTGGCACAATACAAGTAAACACTTCTTCGTCTCTTAGTTCATCAGTTACTGCAATACAGGTTACTTGAGCCACCGCAGAGTGCTCTTGGATAACCGCTTCAACTTCAGCAGCTGCAATATTCTCACCAGAACGACGAATAATATTTTTCTTACGATCAACAAAATAGATCATCCCACTTTTATCCTGATAAACGGTATCTCCTGTATGAAACCAATCGCCCCGCCAAGCGTCTTCGGTAATATCAGATTTATTTAGATAACTCAGAAAAGCCCATTTACGTGGCGTTTGAGCTGAATGGCGTAGTAACATTTCACCCGATTCGCCCACCGGCACATCGTTATCATTCAAATCCACCACTCGCACTTCCAGCCCAAGCTGTGGTTTACCTATAGCGCGAGAGTTAAGCTGGCGTGGCTCATGGCAATCTAGTAGAAGACGGCAAAACTCTGTCATCCCCCACCCCTCTAGCAAGGGAAAACCAAACCGCTGTTCGAAAGCCTCATGCAAAACCGGCTCCAATCCGGCGCCAAACGCAAATTTAACCTTATGATCTTGATCGTGTTCAGTTGGTGTTGCATTCATTAGGATTGGTACAATTGTGCCCAAATAATGGACAATAGTTGCTTCAGTCTCTCGAATCATAGGCCACCATTTACTAGGACTAAATCGCTCTAGCTGAATTTGACAGTTGCCAGTCAGCATCACAGCAAAGAGCGAAAGGATTGCTGAGTTAATATGAAAAAGTGGTAAGGGGTTTAGCAATCGCTCCTTTCCTTCTTCAAACTGAATAACGCCGCCTCTTGTTAAGTACCAGAAGCCAACCATCAATTCGTATTCATGGCCTGTGCGGCAACCTTTTGGCTTACCTGTAGTGCCACTGGTGTAGAGTAAACTTGCCTCAGTTTCGGTGTCCACTGGAGTCAAGTTAGGCGGCTGGGTTGAAGATAGAGGAATGTGCTTGTGCATATCTTCAAACAGTACCACTGGCATCTTCTTAGTAGACTCCGTCACAGCGGCCATAAATTGCTTACTTCGTCGCTCCAAAACGATGGCCAGTTCAGCATCAGAATCTTCTAGCAAATAGGCAATTTCAACTGAGCGGTAATCAGGATTCACTGGCACAATTGAAATGCCCAATTGATTACAGGCAAGTTTAACAAGCACAAACTCCGGTTGATTTTCAAGCAGAGTGACAATACGATGACCATGGCCATACCCAGCGACACTGAGTTGACTGGCAATCTTATCTACTTCTTTTTGAGTAGCCTGATATGTAATGGAGTAACCATCGGGGTGGTACGCTCGATCTTCATCTTTAGGTGCCATCAAAAAAATATTGTTTGGGTATTGAGCTACCGCTTCTTGAAAGGCCTTACCGATGGTTTTTCCTTCCGCTGAAATCATTATTTCTCCAATAAATAAGACTTTGTTCCGTTAAAAACCACTGCCTTTATTGCTTGTTATTACGTGAAAAGCTTGCTCGAATTACAGCTAAATTTTTATGACACAAGCCCAACCAGACAAAGTGCTAATCTATTCAAGAATCAATTCACACACAAAACCGATAATGCCCATGACAACTTAAAAGGCGTTTATCTAATTACCTTAATAAGGTTTAATGCAATCTTACCCTCAATCATTAAATCAAAGCTTACGTTCATTTAAGTGCAAGTTAAATATTAATCAATTGTTCGTTTGTATCAGCTTGCTATGGGGGATTTGAATTGTACCCAAACCTTTTGATAATTGGAAAATTTCCAGTCTATGCGATTTACAAACATCAAGTCTCGCTCTGTAAGCCTTTAAATAGTTCTAGTTGCGAGTTATAATATAGTATGTCTATAAAAATGAGAGAAAGATATGGATGTAACTTACACAGAAAAAAGGGCAAAAAATATATATGACCAGTTGCTTGCTTTGTTCCAGAAAGGTAAGTTAGACGATGACCTTAAGGATGTTCATACGGACAATAATAAAATTATCACTTTTATATATGAAGATGGCGCCAAAATTGAGTTGTGGTATAGCTCCATACCAAAAGATAGTAAATGGTTAAGCACCAAACCAACAGGTGGTTAGATAACAGACCAATGACGATAGCGGGGACGATGAAATGTAGGGCGATGTGAATAATTAAAGACTTCGGTGAATAATAATTCACAGGCATTATCACATACTAGGTGAGTGGCGCCTATTCAACCATCTCTTTTCTGTAGACAAAAAAATACCCCGCCTTAAATAAGGTTGGGGTATTTTATATAAAAACCCAACTTAGGGAGTAAACCCTAAAGCTGAATTTTTATTGACTTTTAAGCAAAGCCTGCATAGTAGTGCCCATCTCTGAAGGTGTTGGCGCAACCATAATACCCGCCCCCTGAAGGATTTCTACTTTTTCTGCAGCACTTTCGCCAGTAGTGTTAACAATAGCGCCTGCATGGCCCATACGACGTCCCGGAGGAGCAGTTAAACCAGCAATATAAGCTGCCACTGGCTTAGTCATATGATTTTTAAAGTACTCGGCCGCTTCAGCTTCCTGAGGACCGCCAATTTCACCAATGATCATAATCGCATGAGTTTCATCGTCCTGCTCAAAATACTTTAAGATTTCAGTAAACGAACTGCCATTGATTGGATCACCGCCAATACCAACACTAGTACTAATACCGATACCCAGCTCTTTCATTTGAGACGCTGCCTCATAACCCAAAGTACCTGAGCGGCCAATTAGACCAACATTGCCTTGCTTATAAATATGACCAGGCATAATACCCAACATCGCCTTACCCGGGCTGATCGTGCCAGC
>Ga0209554_1000992_pt1 | contig 22593 bp, 20 predicted proteins | sample MarorgKNORR_S2LV_5_FD_188221 | JGI IMG/M metagenome (GOLD analysis project Ga0209554, IMG submission 188221) | Marine microbial communities from the Southern Atlantic Ocean, analyzing organic carbon cycling - Bottom_A/KNORR_S2/LV (SPAdes) (version 2) | ecosystem: Environmental > Aquatic > Marine...
GCTCGGAGACGGCCAAACAGGGCCTCGGAGGTCAAACGCTGAGGGCCGGGGCCACCACAGGCGGCACGCGCGAATCCAGCAGCCCGAGGCCGCATCGCCCACCCATGTCCCGGCCCACACCGACTACACAACGCCAAATCCTGTCCATGTCAGAATGGGACAGATCGATGCGAGATCTGGGCGCCTCGAGTCAGGATCGTCGAGCGGCGATGCCATCTCCGTCGCCCGGATCATTAACTGGCCGGTGGACGTCAACTCGCTGTCAGACGTCAACTCGCTGTCAGACGCCCGGCGCACCCCAGTTTCAGCTGAGCCGAGCAGCCTTGAAGTGGGCGGGCAAGGCCCGCCAGAGGGGTCTCTGCGACACCATCGAGCGAAGCGAGATGAGCCGAGCAGCCTCGGCGCAAATCGGGCGAAGCCCACCACTGCGGCCTCTCCTAGACCATCGAGCACAGCAAACCGAGACCGAATCTCGATGACTTCGCCGCCCGCTGGGATGCATCGGAGCCCGACGAACCTCACCACCGCAGGCAAGAAGCGTTCGTCATCGAACTTCTTGAACCGCCCTACCAATGCCGCCCTACCAATGCCGCCCTACCAGTGCCCCCCTACTCGTACCGTAGCGCGTCGATCGGGTCCAGAATCGAGGCCCGCCGCGCGGGCCAGATCCCGAAGAACAGTCCGACCGCTGCCGAGAATGCGAGCGCGGCGAAAACCGCTTCGAGCTGCACGGCCGTCTCCCACCCAGCGACCCGCGTCATCGTTTCCGCCGCACCATAGCCGGCGGCCACCCCCAAGATGCCGCCGAGGGTGCAAAGGAATAGCGCCTCAACCAAGAACTGGGCCAAGATAGCCCGCTTCGTGGCACCCAAAGCCTTCCGAATGCCGATCTCGCGCGTGCGCTCTGTGACCGACACGAGCATGATATTCATGATGCCGATGCCACCCACGAGCAGGCTCACCGCCGCGATACCGGCTAGGAGCATCGTGAAGGTCTGGGTCGTCTCGTTGAACGTCGCGAGAAGGTCCGCCGAGTTGCTGATGTTGAAGTCCGCATCGTCCCCGGGCCGGATCCGGCGTTCTCGGCGCATGATCCGGTCGATCTCCCCAAACGCCAGGTCGAGCTGTGCCGTCGTGGGCACCGACGCGTAGATCGCGTTCAGCCGGTCCCGCCCTCCCATCACACGGTACTGAGCGGTCGACTGCGGGACGAAGATCTGATCGTCCGGTCGGATCCAAGCGGCATCCCCCTTCTCCTCCAAGACACCGATCACCTCGAAGGGAACGCCGCGCACCTGGATGGTCTTTCCGATCAGGACCTCTGGGGGCGTCTCTCCGAGTGACTCGGGGAGATTGCTTCCGAGCACGACTACGCGCCGTCGCCCCTCCACCTCACCCCTCGTGAAGAAACGCCCAGCGACGAGCCCGTGGTTGTAAATGCTGAAGTACTCCGGCCAGACGCCCATCATCGTATTGTTGGAATTCCAACGCAGGTAGGCGACCTGAGTACGTGACTGTAGCTCCGGTGACACGGTCAGAAGGCCACTCGACCCGTCCCTGAGGGCGACCGCCTGCTCGATGGACATGCGCGAGTCACCACGTCCGACGCCGTGCATCATCTGCTGTCCGGGCCGGATCGTCAGAACCGTGGTGCCCAACCGGTTGATCTGTTCCTGGATGCTCTGCTGCGCACCCTGGCCGAGCGCGACCATCGTGATCACAGCCGCGATACCGATCACGATCCCCAGGGTCGTGAGTATCGACCGCAGCTTGTTGGCCCGGATGGCGCCCATCGAAACCATCAGAATCTCAAGAAGCAGCATCTCGCCTCGGGGGTTGGTGCGCTATTCGGAGCTTCATACAACATGGATGATATGCCCGGACCCCCGAACCTGCCATCGATAAGAGAGCCGAGGCCACAGCGGGCATCGCTAGTTACGGGGCAGAAAGTCCACGGCACGCCAAAGTGGATCGCTCTCGAAGTATCTCCCGTTGGTCATCACGGCCGACACGGTGCGCAGGTTGCCGATGTCCACAAGCGGGTTCCGTTCGAGAATCGCGATGTCAGCCTCCTTTCCGACTTCGAGCGTGCCTGTCTCCGCATCCAAGCCCATGACCCTGGCCGGAATGATCGTTGCGGTCCGGATGGCTTCCAGGGGCGTGAGCCCGGCCAAGCGCTGGTATGACTCGATCTCCAGGTAGAGACTGTAAACGGGCACGACGTTGTCGGTCCCCGCCACGATCGGCACCCCTGCCCTATGGAAGTCGCCGATGATTGCCATCGCATTGACCACGTCGTCTTTCATTTCTTCCGCCCGGGCCGGGCTGACCCCACCGAGAAACCGCTTACCCTCGAACAGCTCGTAGGCGATCCTCGTCACGTCCGGTTCCACGGTCTCGACCGGAGTGCCCCAGGGCAGGTTCCTGATGATGTCCAAAGAGATCGTCGGATCCAACGCGGCGCCGTGTTCCAACAGCAACTCGATCGCATCCTCGATTCGAGCGGGGCTCACCTCGGTCAGGTAGGACCTTCCCAGCTCTGTGTGCTTCCTGTCCGGAAAGAGCACGGACAGGAAGAGTCCCCGATGGTTGAACTGATCCATTCCGCTCGCTAAAGCGGCTACGGCGTTGTCCACCGCCCGTGGCACATGACCCGTAACCGTCATGCCTCTCGCGTGCGCCTCCTCCGCCAGGACCTGCACGATATCAGGCTCTACTGCGGTATAGATCTTGACCTGCTTGTAGCCCCGGTCGTGATACATCGCGACGACCTCTCGGGCCTCGGCCGGGGTGGTGGCTCGAATCACACCGTTGCCCGTGATGCCCGCGCCATCGACCATGCCGGCCAGGAGAATGTCCGGGCCCATCGCGCCGTCGAGAGCCACGGCGTCCCTGAATGCCGTCGCGAACTCGACTTCGTTGCCCAGGTCCCGAATCGTGGTCACGCCCCCGGCCAGGTACGCCGGCGCCCACTGCACCTGATTGGAATGTGCGTGCATGTCCCACAGACCAGGCATGAGCGTCTTGCCGGTGACATCGATCACATCGGCGTTTTCGGGGATCTGGACTTCCGAGCGGCTGCCGATCGTGGTGATACGGCCATCCTCGACGATCACCGTCATGTCCGTCCTGGTGATGTCGCTCAGCCCATCGACCAAGTCCCCACCGACGAGAGCGGTAACGTCGGCTTGGTCTCCCGCGAGATCCCTGGTGTAGTCCGACAACGTCCTCATCTGCTCTTCGACGTTTCCGGCAATGAAGACGGGCAGGGCGTCCTCGTACCCCTTTCTGATCAGTTCCCTGATCTGCGTGTTGGCCTGCACGAGCGCGACCAGATTGTTCGATTCATCCAACCAGATGGTCCGAAAACCCCAGTTGATACCCTCCACGACGTATCGGTCGAGGACGACTTCATCGCCCGCGACTTGCACGATGTCCTGGCCGCGACGGGTCAGCGAGATCTCGCCTCTGGGCAACGTCGGCAGGGTCTCCAGCCCCCGCTCCAGATAGCTGTGATACAGCATCATCTCGATCGCCGCCGGGATGTTGCTGTGTACCGGGAAAAACGTCGGCGGCTCGGCCGCGGAAACGACGTCCATGTCCTTTTCGCGAATCGAGACTCCGCCTGGCGTCACGTCTACTTCGAGAATGTTGGTGGTGTCGTTATCCGAGAGGCGCCGGTTTCGATAGTAGGTGGGAGACAGGTCCATGTTGAGGCGTAGCTCTGCTTGAACCCCGCTTATTCGTCCCCGCTCGTTTTCACCTTGTAGGGATGTGACGACAATCGAGTTGCCGTCGGAGGTGATGGTGTACGTCTCCTCCCCAATGAGGGATTGCCTGCGGAAGATGAGGAACGACCCTTCCTCGTCGACGTTCTCCCAACTTCTTCGTTGAGGGGAACACCCGGAAAGAGCCGTGGCTACGAGCACGAAAGCCAGAATCACACCGAGTCTACTCGTGTTGGCTCCGGGCATCAGTGACGTGACCTCGTAGCGCCGTCGACCTCGACGAGCAAGCTCCTCATCGCTGATCAAGGACGTCCTTCCAGCTGCGTTTCGAGCCTCGCGGCCCCCCACCCTACTCGGCCCTCAACGTCTGCACCGGATCGATCAGCGTCGCGCGCCGAGCAGGCAGGTAGCTCGCGACGAGCGCGACGCCCGTCAGCACCGCGACCCCGACGACGAACGCCGAGGCATCAGTGGCCGTGACGCCGAACAAGAAGCTTTCGAGCAGACGTGTGCCCAGTACCGCTCCAGCCATGCCCACCACGGCACCGAGGACGGTGAGGATCAAGCCTTGTCTCACGACCAGGGTCGTCACCGATGAGGCTGCGGCGCCGAGCGCCAGCCGGATGCCCATCTCGCGCTGACGCTCGCCCACCACATAAGACATGGTGCCGTAGAGCCCGACCGCAGCCAGCAGGAGCGCCAACGCGGCGAAGGTAGCGAGCAGCCCCGTGTAGAACCGGGGCGTGGTGATCGTGCCAGCGACCTGGTCGGCGAGGGTGTTTACCTCGACAGGGATGTTGGGGTCGACTTCCCAGATCGCGCGCTTCAAGGCTTCGGCCACCAGCGAGAAGTCTGCGCCGGACCGAACCACGATGCGCATCTGGTCCGACGGGCGCTGCTGGTAGAAGAGATACGATTCGGCTTCGCTCGGCTCGGCGAGACCGCGCTGGTGAACGTCGGCGACAATGCCGATCACATAGAGCCACGGGCCAGGTCCATCCACCGAGCTGCCGACCTTGAGCCGGCGGCCGAGGGCGTTGCCGTCGGGCCAATACAGCCGCGCGAAACTTTCGTTCACGACGAGAGCATTGAGCCCGTCTGAAGTGCGGTCCTGCACGGTGAAGACACGACCCGCGACCACCCGCGTGCCGATAGCCGTGAAGTAGTCCTCGCTCACCTGGGCGAAGTCCATTGCCAGGCGGGTTCCCTCAGGCGGCACGTACCCTTCGATCGCGATTGGTGCACGCCAGCGGTCCCCGGACATGGGCAGCGCCGTGACCAATCCCGCCGACGTCACTCCAGGTACCGTTTGCTCCACGCGGTCGAGGACGCTGGAAAAGAAGACCAGCTGCTCTGCGGGGCTCGGGTATCGGTCGTCCAGGATGATCGATGCAAAGGCCACATCGTTGGGGTCGAAGCCCGGGTCCACGTTCTGCAGTCGCACGAAGCTCTCGATGAGCAGGCTCGAGCCGATCAGCAACACGAGGGCGAGCGCGACCTGAGCGACTACCAACGTCGAGCGAATGCGCTGGCCGAGTCTGGTCGACGAGGCTCGCGCCCCGCTACCTGCCAGGCTCGAGCCACCGAGTCCCGCAAGCTGCACCGCCGGCACCGCGCCGAAGATGATGCCCGTGGCCAACGTGACCAGCAGGGTGTACCCCAGGACCGTCGCGTCGAGGGATACTTCGGTGAGGCGAGGCAGATCGCCCGGATCGATGACGACGAGCGCCTTGATCGCCCCGGCCGCAATGAGCACGCCCAATGCCCCGCCAGCCAGCGACAGGATGAGGCTCTCTGTGAGCAGCTGTCGGGCGATTCGCCCTCGACCCGCGCCCAACGACGAGCGTAGCGCGATCTCGCGAGTGCGAGAGGTCGCCCGTGCCAAGAGCAGGTTCGCGACGTTGGCCGAAGCGATCAACAACAAGAGGCCGACAGCGCCCAGGAGAAGCTTCAGGCGGGGGCCGACGTCGCCGACGGTGTGCGACGCGAGAGGAATCAGGTTGACGCTCAGACCCGCTCGCTCCGCGGCCGGGCTCTCGACCGCGAGCATCGCGTCTTGGGCTTCGGCGTGCGTCACGCCGTCGCGAAGCCTCGCGAACGCATAGATCAGGTCCTGTGTTGGGATATTCAGCTGGTAGGGATAGAGGATGTCAACGTCATCGAAGTTCAGGACTTCGGGATAACGGAAATCAGCCTGGAGCACTCCCACGATCGCGTACGAGATTCCGCTCAACGTTATCTGTCGACCGAGAATGTCCGGATCGCCTCCCCAATGGCTTTGCCAGAGGCGATGGCTCACGATCGCCACGGGCCCGGCGTCCGGCACATCCTCCTCCGAAGCGAAATTGCGTCCCACGAGCGGCAATGCGCGCAGCATGGGGAGAAAGTCGACGGACACTCCCGCCGCGTTCAGACGTCGTGGGTCTCCTTCGCCCACGAGGTCGAGCGTCCATTCGCTGACGGCGGCCATCTGCTCGAACACCGTGCCGCCTTCCTGCCAATCCGCGAACGCTCCGGGGAAGATCGGGCCGTTGGGGAACCGGCCCTGCCCTCCGTCGACCGTGCCCGCCACCACGGTGAGCCGGTCGGAGTCGGGGTACGGGAGCGGACGCATCAGGACGCCGTTGACCACGCTGAAGATGGCGGTGCTGGCTCCGATGCCGAGCGCCATCGTGACCACGGCGATGATCGTGAAGGACGGGCTACGCGCGAAGCTGCGCGCGGCGAATCGAACGTCTTGGGCGAACGTGCTCATGTATCGGGGATGCTCCCTTGATGTGCTGATGATCGGTGCGAATCGGGACATCCACCGGTCCGTGGAGGGGAGGATTTGATTGGGGCCAACATCCGACGCTGACGTCCGGGGGCGCAAGGCGGGTGGGATACTCGCGCTACTTCAATACAGTCGTGTGGCGGGGGGGCGAGCTGCCACGAAAGCCGTCGCAGGCATGCGCGAAAGCCGATATTTAGCCCGCGACAGGATCCCTACGCCGACGCTCGGCCTGCAGCCGTTCGGCGAGGAACACCTTCAGCAGCGACTGATAGGGGACATCGCGCTGGTGGGCCAGAAGCTTTAGCTCTTCCAGCATGAAATCCGGCAGGCGCAGTGAAATCGTCGACGTGGACGGACGAAGATTGGCCAGTACCACGGGTTTCGCCTCGCTCCAGTCGAGGTAGTCCGTGGAGTCATGCCCCACCCAGAACTCTCGCTCCTCAGACTCTGACTTGAAGTCTGGAATCTTCTTGCTAGACCTCGCGCGCTTGCTCATATGCCTTCCGCTCCCCCCGGCTCATGTCACGAGCAGAGATGACTCGCACCAGTGCACCTCTGATGGTGAATACAACAAACAATGCCCGCCCGGCGTTCGTCACTCCCAGGCCGTAGTACCGATCCTCGACTTCGGAGTGCTTCGTGTCCGGGGCTAGAATCAGGGGGACGTTGAAGAACACCTGTTCGGCCTCACCGCAGGCTACGCCATGCGCGACCCAGTTCTTTTCGCAGTTCCCGTCATCCCACTGAAATTCCGTACACTCGTCTAGAACATGCCTCGGGTCTCGCATCCATCAGTATACGATCATCATATACAACACAGCAAGATGCCGAGGGCCATCAAGGGCACCACCGAGCGGGGCTGAGACCGATCCTAGCGAATCGGGACCGCCGCGAACTGCCGTCAGCGCCCAACTAGCCGGCGCACACACTCCCCGTCCGCTCGCCCCGCACCCAAGCAGCCAACATCTGCCACTCGGGATCGTCCATCGACCTCCAACGTCGCGGACCGTTGTGCGTGTAGTCCCCACCGCCCTCGTAGGCTAGGGGATGCATGAGAAGCCGGCTCCGGGTCGGCTCCCCGGGTTCGATCAGCCGCATCGCCACACGGAAGTTCAGCCGGGACTCCTCCTCGTCCCAGAAGTCACGCCCATCTCCGATAGGTCGGGCGAAGCCCGCGGTCCCCCCTCCGTGGCATTCCGTGCAGGGGAGTGCGCCGGGCGTGGTGGTCACGAAGACCCGTTGGACGCAGCTCTGGAAGAACTCGAAGTCCACCGTTGGGGCAGCTTCAGCCATGACATCAGTGCCTTCTGCAGGGGAGGCCATACGCACCCATTCGGCCATGGTCTGCCACTCCGGGTCGTCCTTCGACGCCCAGAATACGCCGCCCGTGTGTCCCCCTCGGCCGTCCGCCCGCAGAGCTAGAGGAGCCTTTAGAAGCCGGCTGTTATCAGGATCCCCGGGGGTCACCAGCCGGGCCACCTCGACGAAGTTCTTGCGCGACTGCTCCCGGGTCCAAAAGGTCTCCCCGTCCGGCCCCTCCTCGAGCGGCTCCAGCTTGAGCGGGGCGTTCGTCTGCCAGGTGTGGCACATCACGCAGGAAGGCTCTCCGGGTGTCTCGACCGAGAAGCCGCCGCGACGCCGGGTGAAGATCGGCTCGACGTTGGATACGAAGTAGTCGAAGTCGAGTCCGGTGGCTGCAGCGACCGTGGCTACCGCGGCTTCTTCCTCACCGGCGCACGCCGACGTGGCGACTAGCACGGCGCCGGCCAGCAGGCTCCACGCCGCTCCACGCGGCCACGACCTCGCCGCGCACTGCCCTCCCCTCATCGCCCACCCCTCCCGATCTCCGTCCGATCCGCCGGAATCAGCACGGTCTGAACTCGCTTCGGCGCATGCCCCACCGGAATGCGCTTCACGACCTCGAGCCGCTCGAGGTCCACGACCACCGTCTCGCCCGCACCCGTGACCGCGACGAACAGGTACCTGCCGTCCGGCGACGATGTGGCCCAATCCGCCCCTCCCCCTCCGATGCCCACATGGACCGATCCGATGTACTCGAGGTCGGGAAGCGAGTAGCCGTACACCGAGCTGGTCACGCGACTGACGTCCCACACCGCGGAGTTGTCGGCCAACACCTCGATGCCGTGGCTCGGTCCGTCCTGCCGTCCGTCTGCATTGATCTGCGACAAGGGCAACGAAGGCGGGCTGATGAAGTCCACCACTTCCCTGCTGTCCCAGTCGATCACGAAGAAGCCGTGGTGCTCGCTCGCCTGCGCGAAGATGCGCCGCGGGGAGCCGTCGGGGTTCGATTCGATGGCCAGGGGACGGGTGCGCAGGCCCCGGACCGGTATGTCCCAAGCGATTTCGTCGGTGCTCGTGTCGATCACCTGGATCGACGCGCCCTCGGGGCTATCTGGGCCCGGGGCCAAGCTGGCCACCGCCCATTTGGAGTCTTCGGTCACGTAGATGTTGTGGACCCCCCGCTGCATGCGGATGGTCTTGATCACCTCGTGCGTGTCGACGTCGATGACGTCCGTAAAGGGCCCGCCGCCCCTGATCGCCACATAGAGCTTCCTGAGATCCTTGCTGATCGAGACGTTGTTGGGCCGACCCGAGAGCGGAATGTGATCGACGATTTCCAGCGTGCGCGTATCGACCACATCGATGGTGCTGTGCATCTCATTCGAGAAGTAGTAGTAGAGCCCCTCCGGATGCTCAGCGACGCCGTGCGCATGGGGAAGGCCTTCGATCACGGCCAACACCTCGTGCGTTACCGGGTCGATGAGGTGCGCGTTGGTCCCCGCCGAGTTGGTCTGGATAATCCGAGCCACTTGTGCGCTCTGTCCCGCGAGCGGCCCAGCGGCGAACGCCATCCACACGGCGGACAGCAGGACTCGCGTACTCCTCGTGTTCAGCATCATGACATCTCCGTCACTAGATGGAGCGGGGTGGTCTAACGGCCTCCCGGCCGACTACCTCCCGCCTTCCCTCCTCTCCTGGTAGCGAGCGCCGCTCAGGATGTTGAAGAGCGAATAGTTCCCTTCGTGGCACGCGTACTCGAAGATCTGCTGGTCGAACGCACGCCAGGGAGACTGACCGCCCCACGGCTCGCTGTACGTCTTGGGATCATCCACCTCGAACTCGTAGAGGACGGTTTCGTCGCTCACGCGCGTGAAGCGTTCGATGACCTTGTAGTCCTCCGAATACGGGATCTTGTCGAAGGACTCGTTGTAGCCCTGATCCGGATGCACGTTCGTGGTCTCGACCACGAGCGTATTGCCCTCCCAGCGTCCCCAGGAATCGCCGAACCAGGGACGAATGTGGTCGGGCAGCGGCTGCGGCTCTCCGAGCCGGATGATCCGGATGTCATGAATCATCTCCGCGCGGATGACCACGTGGTCGGCGTTCTGCACGATCGTCAGGTAGTTGTTGTACCCCGCCGTGTGCGACATCGGAGGCCCCAGGACTCCGGTTGGGCTCGAGGCGTAGTACACGATGCAGCGCTCGACGAGCGGCCTCAGCTCCGGATGGTCGTACTCACCGAATTGGGCCCGGAACTCATCGTATTCCCGCTTCCGTCTCTGACCTTCCGCCGAGAGCTCAGGAATCCTGCCGTTCGCGGGAAAGGTGATGAGCGAGGTCCGAGGCTCGCCGTCCACAACGGCCACCCGATTCCCCCGGTCGAAGAAGAACTCGTTGTAGCCTCCGACGGGCCCCGGCTCGAGTGGAGGGCGGTTCGGGTCACTCGGCGCCAGACCCCGCTCGATGCGGGCCGCCTCGCGAGCCTCCATCTGCTCCACCTCTTCCCAGGTGAAGGTGGGCCCGTTGCCTCGCCGACGCTGGAGCGGCGTCATCCACGCGTTGGCCCAGTTCCCCTGAAGGTCCGGGTGGCCCCATTCAGTTCTGGGCACTTCGTAGTCGGGATCCCACCGCTGCGCCCTTTCCTGCGCCTCGGCCTCGGCCGAGGCGAGGAGTCCCATCGAAATGACGGCGAAACCGAGCGCGAGCGCCTTCGAGGGCGGGACCATCCTACCTCCTATCCTCGGTGAGCGCGGCTGACACTATCGCAGAAACCATACGACCCGCCCGCACCGCTCGCCAGACGGAACGGGGACGGTCACGACGCCGCCGGAGTGGTCATGGGCTTCCCCCGCGAGAGCCTGTGAAACCTTGCTCGATTGGTCCGCGTAGAGCCGAGTGAGAATTACTCACACGAGCCAATCCCCGTCCGGGGAGAAAGCGGGGTCCTCCATCAACGACATCGACGAGTCTGCGAATGTTTCGGGTACGCTACTGCCGTCGAGGGGCACGAGCTTGATGCGGCTGCAAGCGACAAGGGAGAGCGCGGGCTGAGGTACGCTGTCGCGCGGTCACGGCGGGGCGGACCGCTAGCGGCGATCTTCCCCGAGCATCAGCTTGGCCCTCGGACCAAGGAGGCCCAATGAATCGATCACATCGAGCGGCAGCTCTCGCGGTCATCGCGCTAGCGGCGCTGTGCATGCCCATCGACGCGCAGGAGACAGTGGCAGAGCGGATCGCACGCATCCTGTCCGAGGTGCCCCTCATCGATGGACACAACGACCTCCCTGGCAAGATCCGTGAGGTCAAGACGCCGGAGGGAGACGTCGGCCTGTACGATCTCCGGAGCAGAACCGCAGGCGACACCGACCTGCCGAGACTCCGGGAGGGCTTGGTTGGCGCTCAGTTCTGGTCCGTACACGTGGACGTCGAGGACCCCGCGCCCGCCAAGCAGCAGCTGGAGCAGATCGAGATCGCGCATCGAATCATCGAGGCGTATCCGGACGCACTCGAGTTCGCGGCGAGCGCCTCGGACATCCAGAGGGTCTTCGGAGCGGGCAAGATCGCCTCGCTGCTCGGCATCGAGGGCGGGCACGTCATCGAAAACTCCCTCGGTGCGCTGCGGGCCTTTTACCGTGCGGGGGTTCGGTACATGGGTCTGACGCACTTCTCGAACACAGATTGGGCGGACTCCGGCACGGACGACGTCGTCAACGACGGGCTCTCGCCATTTGGCGAGGAGGTCGTCCGCGAGATGAACCGGATGGGCATGCTGGTCGACATCGCCCATACCTCACCGGCGACGATGAGCGATGCACTGAACGTCGCAGAAGCTCCCGTGATCTTCTCACACGCGGGCGCGATGGCCTTGGCCGACCACGCCCGGAACGTGCCGGACTCGATCCTCCGCCGGCTCCCCGAGAACGGTGGCGTCTTGATGCAAGTCTTCTATCCGCCGTACATCAACGTCGACGAGCCCGTGGCGACGATCTCCGACGTCGCCAACCACATCGAGCACATCCGGGACGTCGCCGGCATCGACCACGTGGGCATCGGCTCCGACTTCGACGGTATCCCGACCTACGTTCAGGGCCTGGAGGACGTCTCGACCTTCCCGGCACTCTTCATCGAGCTCGCCCGACGCGGGTGGACCGACGAGGAGCTCAAGAAGCTCGCCGGCGAGAACTTGCTCAGGGTGATGCGTGAAACCGAGGCGGTGGCGATGCGGCTCCAGCGCCAGCGTCCACCGTCCACGAGGACCATCGAGGAGATGGACGGGGGACGGCGGCGGTAGAGGGCTCTCACGCCGACGCCGCGGGAAGAGGCTACCGCCCGGCGCTACGCTGGCGTTTCCCGACGATATTGAAGAACGAAAAGACTCTTGACAGCGTCTCGGGGTTCTCCCGGACGAAGAGCGAGTGGTCCCCGCCTGGGATCTCGATGTAGACGTGCTGCATCCCCAGCTCTCGCATACGTGCCACCCAGTTCAAGCCGCGAGGTGATACGTGCCCGCGCCCCCCATCGAGTGGCCCCATAAATAGATGCGACTCTTGTCGATGCTGTAGCGGTCCTGGGCGATCGCGAGGACGTTCATCACGTCCTGCTCGCTCAGCTCTCCGAGGTTGTCAGGGAGCGAAGCCCTCGTCGCCTTCACGCGCGGCTCCGTGCGGGATTCCGTACCCCCGGCTCCCATACCAAGCCCGACGGTGGTAGCCCAACGGCGATACGACGACGAAGCCATCCCGTTCCGCAAAGTCGATGAAGCCGTCGTAGCCCATCATCCAGCCGTAGGGCCTTCCCAAGCCGTGAAGAGCCACGATGAGCGGCCATTCACGAGCGGCATCGTAGCCGGACGGCACAAAAACGGCGTACGGCACCTCTTCGCCGGTCTCCTCGAACCGATAAATGAGGCCGATCACCCTCGCGTCCGCCTCGACAACCGTGCCCGGCTCCTGGGCTGTCGACCCGACCGGAGCGGCCATCCAGAGCACGGCAGTCATCCCGAACAGGCCGACAACTCGAGAGGAACGTCGGATCATAGTTTCATCCTCGGTGGATGCTCGCCGCCCCCTAGCTGATCACCCGCCGGTTCTGCATCACCTTCTGCATGTACTTCTCGAAGAACCACTTCTGGATGTCCATCATGTTGATCTCGCGGCCCTGGATGTAGGACTGCTCGATGTCGCTGGTCATGTCCAGCGGGGTTCCGGTGGTGATGAGGAGCGTTGCCTGCTTTCCGGGCTCGAGCGAACCGACGAGATCGCCGATCCCCATGAACTCCGCAGCGTTGATCGTCACCGCCTTGAGGGCTTCTTCTTCGGGGAGCCCAAAGGCCACGGCGACGCCTGCTTCCCAGGGCAGTCGGTTCGTGTAGAGCGATCCCGAGCCGCCTGAAATGGCGAACTTCACCCCCGCTTCGTAGAGGCGGGCTGGCATGCTGTAGGCTCCGTCGTACCCCTCGTAGTCCCGGCGTGGTGCTGCCATGGTCGAGGTGAGGATCACCGGGATATCGTTGGCCACCAACCGGTCGGCCACGTGAATGGCGTCACCCCCGCCGCGGATCACGAGGCGTAATCCCTCTTCCTGGGCCCAAGTGATAGCGTCGTTGATCTGGGCAGCACCGTTCGCTGACACCACCACCGGGATCTCGGCGTTGAGGGCCGGGATCATGGCGGCGTAGCGCGAGTCGGACCGCACTTCTTCACCCGCGGCAGTGGCGTCGCGATATGCGCGTGCCTCTGCAAAGAAGTCCTTGAGCTGCTGGACCCGCTCGGTGTATGTCGGTGGGGGCTCCTGGCCCCCACCGCCTCCTCGGCCTCCTCGGCCCCCCCGGCCCCGGCCGCCGGGGTTGGGGTTCGGCCAGTTCACATTCAGGGCCGCCGCCGACTTCATGGACATCTCCTCCCAATCCCAACCCTCGAGGCTCATTGCCGATGACATGCCGGAGATGAGGCCGCCCCCCGGCGTCGTGAGCGTCACGAGCACACCGGCAGAACGCGTGGTGCCGATATGACGGCTCTCTGCGTTGACCGCCACGTCGGCTCGGATGTTGGGGTTGAAGTCGCCCAGCTCGTTGACATCGCTCGAGACGTCCACAGCGCCGATCTCGCTGATCCCCACAGTGCTGTAGGCGTCAATCAGGCCGGGATAGATGTGCTTCCCGGAGACATCCACGACGCGAGTCCCCGTCGGAATCTGGATATCGGTGCCGATCGCAATGATCAGGCCGTCCTCGAACAAGATCGTTCCGTTTTCAATCACCCCGTTCGTCACGGTGTGGATGGTGGCCCCCCGCAGGGCCACCGGTTCCGACTGGGGCGGCACGGTCATCCGCACCTGCGCCCTCGCCGAGGTTGGTGAAATCAGGGGGGCAGCGATGGCTGCCATCGCTACGGCCAGGGTCAATGCGGTCACACCGCCGGCCCGGGACAGATAGCCCGTCACGGCTTCTCGCTTCGTCGTAGTCATAGTCATGGTCAGTTTCTCCCGCCCGCCTGGGCCATGTCCCCGTCACCCCCGACGGAAAGGATGGCCTGGATGAGCTGAGTACGCTCGCGGTCGATCTGCACCCGCATGGCCGCATCCTCCTCGATCGAGAAGTAGCGTCGGCCGTCCACCCAGGTCTGCTCGGCCTTGGTAAACTGAGACAGAGGGTTGCCGCTCCAGACGACGAAGTCGCCGTCCTTGCCTGCCTCGAGTGAGCCGACACGATCTTCGATCGCCATGGCCGTTGCGGACCCGATGGTCACCGTCGAGAGCGCCTGCTGCTCAGTGAGACCCGTGCGGAGCAGCTTGCCCGCCTCCCAGTTCATGCGACTCGCGATCTCACTGTTGTCGGAGTGGAGCGACGTCACCACGCCCGCCTCGATCAGGATGCGCGCGTTGTAAACGGAGGCGTCGTACGCCTCCATCTTGAACCCGCCCCAGTCACTCCATACGACCGCGGCCACCCCAGAGGCGGCCAGTTCGGGAGCGATCTTATAGGCCTCGACCCCGTGCTGCAGAGTCTGCACTCGGAAGCCGAACTCCTCGGCCAGGCGGATCAGAGCCAGGAATTCGTCGGCCCGGTACCCGTGCGACGAGATGAGCAGCTCCTGGTTCAGGATGTCGAGGATCGCCTCCATGCGTAGGTCACGGCGCGGGGGAATCCCCTCTCCGCTGGCCTCGAAGCGTTGCCACTCCCGCTCGTAGTCACGGGCGGCGAGGAAATGGTCGCGGATGATTTCCTGCGTTCCCATGCGGGTGTCCGGGTAACGTCCCTGACGCCGCTTCGGGTTCTCCCCCAAAGCGAACTTCACCGTCCGGGGAGCATCAGCCAGCTTGAGATCCTCGGGCAGGGAGCCCCACCGCATCTTCACGAAGACGTTCTCGCCCCCGATCGGATTCGCGGAGCCGTGCTTAATGTGCGCTGTCGTGAGCCCGCCCGCGAGCTGGCGGTACATCCAGATGTTGTTGTGCGTCACCACGTCGCCCATCTGCACCTCGGGAACGATGGCGAAGCCGCTTTCGTTGATCGCGCTGACCCCGGAATGGATGTGGGGGTCGATGAGCCCAGGCGTCACGTGCTTGCCTGTGGCGTCGATCTCCACCGCGCCACTGGGTGCATCGAGATCAGTACCCACCGCCACAACCTTTCCTGCCTCGATCAAGAGATCGGCGTTCTCCATCCGCCCCTGGGGACCCTGGGTCCACACGGTAGCGTTTCGCACGACCACGGCAGCGGGTTGCTCGGGGATGGAGCTCCGTCCGTACTCCATCATCGGTCGGATGAACGGCAGGTCGATCTCGGGCACATTCATGGCGACGGTGCCCCGTGCGGGTCCCTCGTACGTGTCGGTGCGGGTCCCGCGGAACGACGGGTCTGCCCCATTAGGCAGGGAGGTCCAACCGTAGAAGTCGTCACCCCGTACCGAACCCGCCAGGAGCGCGACGCCCTCATATTCCAGGTCCTCCGCATCGAATCGCACCTCGATACGGCCGGTCTCGGCCACGACCTCTGCCGAAGCCAGGTCGATGGTGGTGGCACCAGCGATATCGATCGATCCGCGTAGGCGGTTCAATGGGCCCTCTAGCGTGAGCACTGCCTCGAAGCCCCACTCGTCGTCAGACGTGATGCTCCACGTGCCTCGGGGGTCGATCTCGGGCGGGCGGGTGACCTCGTACGGCTGTCCGTGCACCCACACGTCGCGGACGTCTGCCTCTTCGGTGAAGAGGTCGCCCTCGCTCACGACGAGATTGGCGATCTTGCCTTCCTCGATCGTGCCGTGGGTGTTCTCGATTCCCAGCCATGCTGCCGGCGTGGTGGTGAGCGCCGTCAAGGCATCTGATGCCGAGAGCCCCCGTGCCACCGCGATCCGCAGGTTGGGGAGGAACTCGTTCAGCGACGAAAGGCCGTCGGAGGTGATGGCGAAGCGGACGCCGGCACCGGCCAGCTGGGCCGGGCTCGTCGGCGCCAGATACCAATCGCGCAGATCGGCCAAAGTGGCGTTGAGCGCCGATTCCGGGTCACCGACCTCAGGGGCGTCGGGGAAGCTGAGAGGAATGATGAGCGGATCGGTGCGCCCCTCGAGCACGTCGATAATGCGGTATTCCTGACCACTCCCACGGAACCAGGGGTCAATGCCGTACTCCGCAGCAAGCTTGTGAGCCCGTAGGTACTCCTCCTCACTACCGGTCTCGAAGATGATCGGCTGGTTGCCCTGCACGGCGTCCTCGAGGGCCGCCAACGCCTCGCTGGTCTCGGGCGGTAGGAACGCGCGGCCACTGGCCTCGTAGGCGCCCCACGCCCTCATGTACCAATCGGCATCCATGAAGGTCTGCTTCATGAGGGCAATGGTCCCCATCGCCGAGTTGGGGTAGGCCCCACCCAACTCGAAGGAGCGCTGGAAGCCCACGGCCTGGGCCAGGTCGGGGCGGACCACCCTGTCCCGGACTCCGGCGTCCCCCAGGTTCACGACCGAAGCCGTGCCTCGGAAGATGCCCTGCGTTGGCACGACCAGCGCCGTTCCAAAGCCCTGCGAGCGGAGTGCCGCCCGACGGTCGGGATCGTCCTGGAGATTCCTCGTGGTGCTGAACCAAGCCCGAACCTGCGGATTCCAATGGGTCGGCCCCACATCGCCGCCCTCGGGGACTGCGTCCATCCCAAGGTCCGCGTGCGCATCGATGAACCCCGGATAGACCGTGAGGCCCGACAGGTCCCATACGCGCGCGCCCGCCGGGGCCTGCAGGTTGCGACCAACAGCCTCGATGAGTCCGTTGCGGATTACGATCGTGGCGTCGTCCAGGACCTGCCCCGGAGCCGTCACGACCCGCGCGCCCACTAGCGCGTGGAAGCCGGTGCCATTGGTCCGGATGCCCGTCACGGGCTCGGTTCGGGTCGCTTGTTGGGCTGCTAGTCCTGATGCAAACAGGAGGCTGAGACCCAGGAAGGAGAGGATTGCTCTCACGATGTCCCCCATCGGAATGAAGATTTGCGGCTGCGTGTCTCCCGCGGGCAGGAACCCGTGGGGGACGGAAAATACGGAAAGTAATCTTGATGGCTACGCGCCCGCCGCCGTCCGGTCAAATGGACCGCGGACAGTGCCTCCATAACGACAACTACCGCGGCCTCCGCGTTGGGGACTCTAGCCGCCGGATCGTCCGCGTGTGGCAGCTAGATTCGCTACGCCTTCGCGCGCTGATTCTGGGCGGGACAGGCTGTCGTGGGGGATGAGCGGCGTACTAGCTTGCGGGTCCTGCAGAATTTCGGCTGTTCGCCCGGTGTCGGCTTGCAGCAGAATTGGTAGTTAGGCTGAGCACTGGAGTAGCGATCCGTAAGGAGGCCCGTGGTGACACGCCGACCCTACAGGCATCCGCTCGCTTGTCGGAGTACACATCGATCACGCGCACTTGCATGTTGGTGGACCGTGTTCTCGGTCACGGTTGGAGTCGGCGTACATCCGCACTCCGTCGTCGCGCAAGCGGATCCACGGCCGCTGAGGGTAAGCCCCTTCGTGTCCACGGGGCCGAGTCAGCCTTTGATCAACTGGTCGCAGAATCAGGGCAACGCGTCCTCCCGAGCCTGGAAGGGGGCTCTAGTCGGAGCTGGGATCGGGGCGGGTGTCGGATTCATCGCGCTGGAGATGTTCAAGTACTGTGACCCGGCGGACAATTCACCCACCTACACCTGCACGATCCACCGAGGTAGAGTCGCGTTGCTCGGGGCCGGAACGGGGGCGGTGCTAGGGGCATTGATCGGCCAATTCACCGGATCGAGGGGCTCGAGTCAGGCTTGGAGGCCTGTCCCGCGACTGGTGCCTTCCTCGAATGGAGGCTGGACCCTATCCATGTCCGTTCCGTCGGGCTTTAGGTCGGCGCGTGATACCGAAGCTCAGCCTGATAAGCGATTGCTACAGTCGCGGTGAACTTTTGACCGACGCCATGGCGGTCGCCCCCGTGTGCCAACCGTCTCGCCCTGTGCGAACCGGCGGCCAACTCAAGAGAGGGATACGCATGAAGACATCGATTTTCGCCCTGATCATCAGCTTCGCTTTCAGCGCCACCGCCCAGGCACAGCGCCCGCCGGATGCGTGCGGCCCGGCCGGGCAGTTGTCGGCGGACCTTTCCGCCAACGTGGCGGCCGACGCGCGCTGTTTCGAGCTCCGGATGTACACGGCGACCAATGAGCGTGGCGACATCAACGACCTCCATCAGCGGTTCCGAGAGCAGGAGGTCGCGATCTTCGAGAAGCACGGCGCCGATGTCATCGCGGTATGGCAGCGTCTCGACGACCCCAACACGCTGGTCTGGATGCTGGCGTATCGCGACCGCGCCCATCGTGACGAGGTCTGGGCCGGGTTCGCGGCCGACCCGGACTGGGCCGCCCTGCGCGAGAAGTACGACGTGTCGCTCTCGATCGAGGCGTACTGGATGAGCTCCACCAACTACTCGAAGATGAGGTAGCCATACAGGCGCGCTGTCTGTGAAGCGCCTGGCTGGTGGCCGGCACGCCTCCGCCACCGGCCGGGTTCCACGTGTAGAGATCAGCCTCTGCCACCGAGCAGTTCCTGCGCCTCGTCGCGGGTAAGCCCCACCTCCGCCACGTCCGCACTGGCGTCGAGCAATTCTCGCTCCTCTCCCATTCTGGCTAGGGCCAGCGAGCCGGTAGCTGAGCCTGCGCACAACAGGGCCATGAGGCTGGCAACGGCCACGGATGCGGGTGAAAAGCCCAAGGCCATCGTGACGGGTGCCGACACGAGAAGACCACCCACCGTGCCCCAAGCGGCGAATCGCGGAAGCGACAGCTCATCGAATCTGTGACGCCGTCCGGCAATCCCAAGCACTACTGAAAAGACCGCACCACCAATGAAGCCGGGTAGTGCCATCAGCGGCACCAACGGGTCCATGGCTTCAAAGAGGACTTCCCACGGAAAAAGATTGGGCAGCAACAGAGAGGCTACGCCTATGACGACCCCACCCATCACCCATGCGACCGCCCAGGTCAGGCCCATCCCGACCGCGCCGCGAATGCGTCTCAGCCAGCTCTTCACCACTACCTCCAGATTCGCATGGGCCTTCCAGGGCCGCCGCTGCTTACAACTCAACCCACATTGCGGGTCCTCACGCCCCAGCTACTTTATGACACAGAGTACTTGGCCACAATGGCTAATCTCCAGGGTGGATGTTCTGGGAGAAGGCGTGTGACCTCGTTCCATCCCGACTTCGCCTGGGTAGTCCATGCACCTCGTCATCCGCGATCTCTCGAAGACCTATCCCAACGGCACACAGGCGTTGAGGGATGTCTCCCTCGACGTTCCGAAGGGGATGTTCGGGTTACTCGGCCGGAACGGCGCCGGCAAGTCGACGCTCATGCGGATCGTCGCGACGCTGCAGGACCCAGACCGTGGGTCGATCAGCCTCGGTGACATCGACGTGCTGCATCAGAAGGCCGAGGTGCGGAAGACTCTGGGCTACCTGCTCTTCATCCTGCCCAACTTGGTTTTCGCGGGCGCGGCGCGCTCCCGACAACTTTGAAGAAGTAGTAGTGGACTGGGCGACCGGTCTTCGTCGTTACTCGACTCGGAGGCGAATTTGATGCGTGCCATCACGGCGCTGGCCCTGCTCGCATTCGTTGCGACCGCTGCGGCCCAAGCAGAAGCCCAAGACGTTTCGGCCGAGCCGACGTACGGTGATGTCAGCCTCTCGGCGGGGTTTACCCCCGACCCGCACCACATCGAGCTCACTGCCGGGGGGTCGAACGCCATCAATAAGGGCGACTGTAGCTACGGGAACGCGGCCGATGCGCCCGACGTCGACCTCTACTGGGAGAGCAGCGGCGTCACGCTCTACATTTACGTCATCGGGGACGACGATACGACACTCCTGGTGAACACCCCGAACGCAAATTGGCTTTGTGACGACGACAGCTACGGGGATGGCGATCCTATCGTAATGATCCCCAATGCATCTGCAGGACTCTACGATATTTGGGTCGGCACGTACGGTGAGGATATGGTGTCGGCGACACTATATATCTCGGAGATCGATCCTCGGCAGGCGCCCGAGGCACCCTTCTTCCGCTGGTAAGGACGCAGCGTTTCCTCGCCGAGATCAAGACGACTGCGAATTTGACCGCGACTGGACTCGCTCCTGATTCGCGACTGTGCTCTCGCGGATGTTTTCCACCCGGTTGAGCCACTCATCAACGGTGGACACGAGCGCCCCCTGCTCCTCGAGCGGCGGCAGCGCCACCGGAACGGAGCGAAAGCGCTTCAAGCTGAGCTTCTGCTATGCGACCCCCTTCGCCTGTCGAGAATCGCCTTCCGCGAGGCTCCAGCCCTTAGCGCACAACTCAGGTAGGCCCAGGAGACTAGTCGAAGACGGCGCTGAAGCGCTCCCGCTGCTCGGCGCTACCCAGGGCGACGAGCGTCGAGCCCTCAAACAGCCGCTGGTCGGCCGTCAGATTCATGACGAAACGCCCGTCCTTCTGGACGCCGATCACGTTCAGGCCGGTGAGCGAGCCGATCCCCGTATCAGCGAGCGTCTTGTCCGCGAGCGACGGAGGGAGCGGCACGTAGAAGAGATTAACGCCCTCGCCCAGCACTACGAGTTCCCGTCCCTGTGCGATCGAGTACACCGTCTGCACCCCTAGGGACGCGTAACTCAAGACGAAGTCGGCGCCAGCACGCTGGATCGCCTCGACGTTACGCTGGTGCGTCACCCGAGTGAGGATACGCGCGTCGGGGTTGAGCCGCCGGCAGTACACCGTCAGGTAGACGTTCATCGCGTCGTCATGCGTCGTGAGCAGGACGCACGGTGTCTCGGCGATCCCCGCTTCGTCGAGTATGCGCCGGTCGGCAGCGTCGCCAAGAAACAACCGGTCGGGAATGCCCGCGATTTGCGGCTCCAGCTCTGGGTTGCGTTCCACCATATGCACGGCGATCCCCCGCCGCTTGAGGGCCACAGCGGCGGCCTGCCCGACCTTGCCGCCGCCGAGGATGAGCACTGGATTCGGATTGGCGTCGTATATCACGAGCACTTCGTCCAGCTCCGAGATCTGCTCGCGTGTGCCGATCACGACGGGTACGCTGAGCGGCGAGAGTTCGAGATCCGGCCGCGGGGGCAGGAACCGCCCGCGCTCCCACACGCCGACGATCGTGGCCCCGGTAAACTCGCGGAGCCGTGTGTCCCGGATGGTACGGCCCTGGAACGGCGTGTTGTGCACCGGAAACTCCGCGAGCAGCAGGTGATGGAACTTGCCGATCACGGTGGCCCGAGACGTCCCCGCGCTGACCCGGTTGGCGAGGTGCTCGCCGAGTTGGTGGGTGAGTGGCAGCACGTGCGTGGCTCCGCTGAGCTCCAATACGTCGATCGAGTCTTCCACCTCGGCCAGTGCGACGATGGGCACCGAATCGGACAGCTCGCGCACGGTGAGGACAATGTTCGAGTTGATCGTGTCCGATGCGTTGGCCAGAACGAGGCGAGCCCGTGCCGCTCCGGCGGCTCGGTAGGTCTCGACGGAGTCAATCTCGCCTGTGACGACTGGCACGCCGACGTCCTGCATATGCATCGCAAGGTCGGGATCGGGCTCGATCAGGTAGACGGGCTCGCCCGCCAGTCGTAGGAGTCGGATGAGCCCGGGCGCAATAGGATCGTTGACGCAAATCAGCACGTGACCGCTGACGCTTTCCGGCACGGACTGGAGCTCGCGGATGCGGCCGCGGCTCCTCTGCTCGAGCCACGGGGCGTACACAATTCGGATGAAAAGGAACGGGAGGATGATGAGGAGCAACACCATGCCGGTCAGCAGCACGAGGGTGCTGAAGGCTCGGCCCAGGTCGCTCTCGAATGTGATATCACCAGAGCCGAGGGTGCTCATTACCGTGAGCGCCCAATAGACTCCCGTGAACCACGAGTGGTCCTGACCTTCCCGCGCCATGATCACGTGGAACAGCCAACCGTAGAGCGCAACGACCGCAAGGAGGAGGACCACGTATTTCACGAACGGCGCGAGCTGCCGGCGCAGTTTGGTTTCCCCCGCGAGCATCGTGGCCAAATGGGAGGAGATGGTCTTCATGCAGAGATGTTATCACTCGTGCGGCAAGGAGAGCATAGCGCACTGCGCCCGTCGTGGACGGGCTGCAGCGCCGATTTCGAATGACTCATCCGGTGCGCCGGCCTGCGTCCGGATGCCCTGAGGCGCCAGAGACAGCCAGATAGTTGAAGGTCCCTGATAGGGGAAAAGAAAAGTGGTGGCTCCGAGGGTGCCCGATCGGATAGGATCAGGTGCCTTCAACAACCCAAAGCGGAGCCACC
>Ga0209554_1000993_pt1 | contig 22584 bp, 20 predicted proteins | sample MarorgKNORR_S2LV_5_FD_188221 | JGI IMG/M metagenome (GOLD analysis project Ga0209554, IMG submission 188221) | Marine microbial communities from the Southern Atlantic Ocean, analyzing organic carbon cycling - Bottom_A/KNORR_S2/LV (SPAdes) (version 2) | ecosystem: Environmental > Aquatic > Marine...
GATTTTAGAATTCTACAACAAAAAATATGAAGATGGTTCAGAATTTTTAGTCATGAAGAGTTTAACTTATTTTGATGATGCAGATTTAGATGCTGACTTAAAAGTATTCAACAATGTTACTTGGGGAACTGTAAAAAAATAAATTCTTAAAGCTGTAAGGAAAATTAGTTGATATTCAAAAAAACATTCTTATAATCTGTTAAAAATAGTTTAATATAAACCCAACCTTCAATTTAAAAAACTATTTTAGAGCTTCATTCTTATGAAGATTAAACGTTACATAACATCTATCATTTTAGGAGTATTACTACTTCCGCATTTATATGCTCAAGTAGATTTTAATAAAACACCTGATGATGATTTGGGTAATGTTGAAGACGTGTTTCAAGAACATTTCTTTGAAGCCTTAAAACAAAAGGGAATAGAGAATTACGATAGAGCTATAAAAGCACTGTTGAAATGTATTGAGTTAGACGATTCAGAATCGGTAATATATTTTGAGTTAGGCAAAAATTACGTCCAGTTAAAAAACTTCGGACTTGCAGAACAAGCTTTAAAAAAAGCAGTGTCTAAAGAACCAGAAAACGAATGGTATCTTGACGAACTTTATGGTGTATATTATGAATTAAACGACTTCGATAAAGCATTAAAAACGGTTAAACAGCTGGTAAAATTTCATCCGGATTATAAAGAAGATTTAGCATCCTTATATTTTAGAAATGAAAAATATAAAGCTGCACTTAAAGTGCTTGACGAATTAGATGCCGACTATGGTATTTCTAAATCGCGAGATTTTATAAGAAATAAAATATACAATGCGTCTGGGAAAGAAAAAAATAGAATTGAAAATTTAGAAGAGCGCGTAGAAAACGATCCAACTAACGAAGCAAATTACCTATCTCTTATTTATCGATATAGCGAAAAAGGAAACACAAAAAAAGCGTACGAAACAGCAATGAGTTTGCTCGAGAAAAACCCCAATTCGCAATTGGTACATTTAGCATTGTATAAATTTTATCTCGATGACAATGAACCAGAAAATGCCATATCTTCGATGAAGATTGTACTTAAAAGCACAAAAATTAAACCAGAAGCAAAAGCTAAAGTGTTAAACGATTTTGTGAAATTTGTTCTGAAAAATCCAAAGTACGAAGATGATTTAGTCGAAGTTACAACAGCAGTAGCATTAACCGAAGGTTGGAAATCTCATGTAGAATTGGCTCAATATTATTTAAGTAAAGGAAATAAAACGAAAGCATTAAAACATTATCAATTTGCGTACGAAAACCAAAACGAAAATTTTGATGTTATTAAGAATATATTATTGCTACAAATAGATTTAATGAAATACACCAAAGTTGTTTCCTTATGCCAAGAAACTTTAGAAACCTATCCTGCTCAACCTATTTTATATTTAGTAAATGGCGTTGCATTAAACCATTTAAACAACCCAAAAGAAGCTATCAATACCTTAGAAACAGGAATAGATTATGTAATTGATAATATTAAAATGGAAGCAGATTTTTTCAAGCAATTAAGTATAGCATACAAATTAGATAATAATATTACCAAGTCTCAGGCGTTTTCTAAAAAAGCTGAACAATTATTAAAAAAGTACTAATGAAGATATTTAAAATATTATTTCTAATTTTATTTTTCGCTGGTTGCAAATCGACTAAGATCATAATATCTTCAGGAGAACCGAATACCAGATTGTCTTCAAAGCTAATTATTAAAGAGCACCATAAACAGAAAGCCAATTTTAAAACCTTACAAGCGAGAGTAAAAGTTGAATATATTCAAGGAAATAAATCTCAAATGCATACCATTAGCTTAAGAATAGAAAAAGATAAGACCATTTGGATCAATTCTTTTTTAAATGTGATTAGAATTAAAATTACTCCAGAAAAAGTAGGCTATTATAATAAGTTGGACAATATTTTTTTTGAAGGAGACTTCTCTTTAATTAGCGATTTATTAGGCATAGAAATCGATTTTAATAAAGCTCAAAATTTGCTTCTTGGTGAAGCCTTATTCGATTTACAAAGCGAATTGTATGACGCAAACATTCACGAGTCTTCTTATTTGTTAAAGCCCAAAGAGCAGAGTACATTGTTAGAGATTTTCTTTTTATTAAATCCTAAACATTTTAAAATGGACTCCCAACAATTATCACAACCGTTAAAAAGAAGAATGCTTCAAATTGATTACGAAAATTATCAGGAAGTAAAAAACCAAGTATTGCCACGACACATTAAAATTATCGCTTTAGAAAACAATGAGGAAACTATTATTAATATGGAGTTTAAATCCGTTTATCTAAATCGAGATTTAAGATTTCCGTTTCGTATTCCTTCAGGATTTCAAGAAATCGTTATTAAATGACACAACACAATCCATCTAAATATTGTTTTTTTTTGCTATTGTTTCTAATAGTTTTAAGTATTTCCGCACAAGTGCAAAGTAAAAACAAGCAAGAATTAGAAAACAGAAGTCAAGAAATTCAACAAGAAATGAAGCTATTAAACATACTGTTATTTCAAGGTAAAAAACAGCAGAAATCTGTATTATCAAGGGTTGAAGATTTAGATTATAAAATAACTGTTAGGCAAAACTTAATTAGAATTACAAATCAGCAGACAAATTTGTTAACCCGAGAAATCAATAACAACCAAAAAAATATTACCAGTTTAAGAGATAAGTTAAAACTACTAAAAGAAGAATATGCAGCGATGGTTGTAAAATCGTATAAAAGCAAATCCGAACAAAGCAAAGTGATGTTTTTATTGTCATCAAGTAACTTTCAACAAGCCTATAAACGGCTGCAATACATTAAGCAATATGCAAACTATCAAAAAAAGCAAGGTGAAGAAATAAGAGTTAAAACCATAGCACTTCAGGAATTAAATAAAGATTTAATAATTCAAAAAAGAAACAAACAAAAACTTATTGACGAGAATAGAATAGCAAAAAACGAACTTGAAAAAGAGGTAAAGCAGCACGAAATTTTAATAAGCTCTATCAAACAGAATTTACACAAATACACTTCTCAAATTAAATCAAAACAAAAAGAGTCTGATAAAATAGACAAAGAAATTGAAAAAATCATTCGTGATGCTATTGCAAAGTCTAATAAAAAAGCAGGGAAATCGCCATCTTCAGCAACATTTGCCTTAACGGCTGAAGATAAAATTTTGGCTGCTAATTTTACTTCTAACAAAGGGAGGCTACCTTGGCCAGTAGAATACGGCGTTGTAAAAGTACGTTATGGTACACAACGTTCGCCAATTGATAGAAGCATCCCAATAAAAAGCAATGGCGTACGTATTGCGACCAATAAAGGAGAAAAAGTTAGAGCTGTTTTTGAAGGGACAGTAATGCGAATTATAACGCCTAAAAACGGAAACAATACAGTATTGATTAGGCATGGTGATTACATAACCATCTATAAAAATCTTTCAAAAATTTATGTGCAAAATGGCGATAAGGTTAAGACCAAACAACTTATTGGAGAAGTATTGACCAACAGGGCTTCAGGAGAGGCCATATTAAGTTTTAATATCTATAAAGACGGTAAATTTCAAAATCCTGCACATTGGATTTCTAAAATGAATTAAAGCAATTAATTTTAACCACACTACAACTAACAATTACAATTTTATGATGCTTTGTGGTTAAATAGGTATTAACCTATAAACAAAGCTTTCAATTCGGTTGCATCGTTGGGCTTCATTTTGCCAGCAAGCACAAGACTTAATTGTTTACGCCGTAAAGCACCTTCAAAACGCTCTATTTCTTCTTTCGTTTCTGGTTTTAAAACAGGGACTTTAACAGGATTTCCATTGTCGTCTAAAGCAACAAAAGTATAAATGGCTTCGTTAGCTTTTGTTTTTCCCCCAGATTTGCGGTTTTCTACCCAAACGTCCATATAAACTTCCATTGAGGTTGTAAAAGAGCGAGAAACTTTTGCTTCAATAGTAATTACACTTCCTAAAGGAACAGCATGATTAAAAGCGACGTGATTTATGGATGCGGTTACTACAATTCTACGCGAATGACGTTGTGCGGCAATACTAGCAGCGCGATCCATTCTGGCAAGTAATTCGCCACCAAATAAGTTGTGCAAAGGATTGGTTTCGCTAGGTAAAACCGAATCGGTAACAATAGTTATAGAGTCTCTCGGAGTTTTTGCGTTCATCATTTTAAAATTGAAAATAAAGAGTAAAGGTAAGGTGCTTTTAAAAACTTAAGACCAAAAAGTTAATTAAGTTTTTGTACTAATAACCAAGCATCATTGTTGTGTTCTTCGCGTATTTTATAAAGAGAACGTTGCGCTTCTAATCTCGTCTCGTAACTGGAATAAACAACTTGGTGTAAGCTGTATTTGTTTTTACCAAATTTTCTGGCATTGTAGCCTAAAGCCACTAGTTGTTTTAATTTTTTAGTAGAATTTTCTTCAATACGAAACGCACCAGCAACAATATGATAATTTCCACTTTGTTTAGCAACATTTAATGTTATAGTTGGTAGCGGATTATTGATAATAAAAGTAGCTTCCTGAATTTTGTTATCAAGCTGTGTATTGGCTTCTTCTTGAGCTAATTGGTTGTGTTGTTCAATTTGCCCAACATAATAATTAGAAGCCATAAAACCTCCAATGGATAAAGCAATAACTGCTACTGCAGCATATTTTAAATAAGGTCTTGCTTTTCTTTTTTCTGAAGTAATTGTTATAGGAACAACGTTTTCAATGGCTTCAACCTCTTTTTTGTAAACTTCACGAGTTATGTTAGGTGATACAAATTGCGTTAAACCAAACGAATTAGTTAAATAATTTAAGTGATATGAAGGCTCAAAAGTCAGATTCTCATCTTTATTTAAAGACACATTACCAATATTTTTAAAACGGATTATCTCCCCTTCAAGTAAAGAAGATTTTAAAGCCTTTGTTCTTTTTGCAATTTTTTTAACAGCATCTTCATAAGGTGTTTTTTCAACATCAGCAATATAATTTGCCAAAAGCCCATCGTTGTGTTTTAATTGCTGGTTAAAAGACAACACTTTTTTTGGAGGATAAAAAGAATGAGTCCTTTCATTAATTTTTGCAGAAGTGGTTTGCGTTAAAAAAGCACCGAATTCTGGCACAATAACACATTCGTATCTGTATAATAAATCGCTTATGTAAGCCTCTAATTGCATATAAACAAAGTTAAAAATTTTTATGTACCGAAAAAAAATTAACAGAAGTATTTATTAACACTCTAAATTTTAGTTTCTTGTATGCTGTAAAACAAAGTATATATGACTGAAAATAAATTGCTTTATGCATTAGCACTTCAAAACGTTTCCAAAATCGGAGATATAACAGCCAAAAAACTGATTCAGCATTGTGGCTCTGCAGAAGCCGTTTTAAAAGAAAAGAAAAATAATTTACTTAAAATTGATGGTATTGGCAGTATTTTGATAGGTGATTTGTTTAGCAAACATCATTTAATCGAAGCCGAACAGGAATTGAAATTTATTCGCGCGAATAAGATTGTCTGTCATTATTTTACAGATGAAGCCTATCCTGAAAAATTGAAACATTGTGTTGATGGCCCGATAATATTGTTTCAATCTGGGAATATTAATCTTAAACAGCAACGCATCATAAGTATTGTTGGAACCCGAAAAATAACAACCCATGGCATTGCTGTTTGTGAAAGCTTGGTTGAAGCCTTAACTCCTTTCAATCCTGTAATAGTTTCTGGTTTAGCTTATGGTACAGATATTACTGCACAAAAAGCAGCGTTGAAACATAATTTACAAACTATAGGCTGTTTGGCACATGGATTAAATCAAATCTACCCTAAAGTTCATAAGAAGTATGTGGTAGATATTGAACGACATGGCGGGTTTTTTACAGATTTTTGGAGTACAGATGATTTTGACAGGAATAATTTTTTAAAACGAAACAGAATTATTGCTGGATTAAGCGAAGCGACTATAATAATAGAATCTGCCGAGAAAGGCGGAAGCTTAGTCACTGCAGATATTGCAAACTCGTATAATCGTGAAGTATTTGCAGTGCCAGGACGTATTACAGACTCGCAAAGTGTAGGTTGTAATAACCTGATAAAACATCAAAGAGCACATGTATTATCTAAAGCTGCAGATGTACCATATATTTTAAATTGGCTTATTGAAAACGGAAAAATGCCAATTCAGAAAAAATTATTTGTAGAACTTGACTCTGACGAAAAAGTAATTTATAATTTTTTAAAAGATAATGGTAAAGAGCTTTTAGACATCATTGCTTTAAAATGCGATATGCCAACATTTAGAATCGCTTCAATTTTACTCAATATGGAACTAAAAGGGGTTATTAGACCGTTACCTGGAAAGCAGTTTGAGGTTATTTAAGTCAGAAAACAATTTACTAACTTGTGTAACAAGTAGCTTAAAACGATATCATTAACATAATGAAACTGTATAAAGAGAATAATAAAGTTTACATTTTAATTTTTATCTTAACCTTTCTTATGTCTTGTGGAATGGAAGAGGAAAACATTTTACTTGATGGAATTTGGAAACAAGAAGGTTATGGCAGAATATTAGAAATTAAAGATTCAGCCTATGTTTATTATAATACCACAAGCAGCTCTTGTATTCCGTTAGTAAAAGGAAAATTAATAGATAGATTCGAAATAGTTTCTGCTTCATCAAATAAATTAATTTTAAACCCTGGAGATATTGTAGATTATGTTTTTTATAAAGCAGACACTTTACCACAACTTTGTAGAACTAAACAATTATTAGTTGATAATAATTATAAAAACAATTTTAATGTGTTTTGGGAAACATTCAATGAACATTATGCTTTTTTCAATGAACGAAATATTAACTGGCAAGACACATATAATCATTATAAGCCAATAATAGACACTATTAAATCAGACAAAGTATTTTATACAACACTAAAAGAGATTTCAAACAAGTTTGAAGATAGTCACATTAGATTAGAAGCTCCTAAATCTCTTCGAGAGAAAACAAAAAAGAAAGTAAATACTAAAGAAATAAAGCAAAAACTTAAAACTAAAATATTAGAAACTTATATAGAAAAAGTAAACTACTATAATTCTGGTTTATTGGTTTGGGGAAAATTGAAAGAAAAAAATATTGGCTTCATTCAAATTTCTGATATGAATGATTTTGCAAATTATAATTTATCTAAAGAATTAGATGAAAATACTTTTCAAAAGCAATATGATAGTATAATGGAAACAAAAGCACCAATAGATTATTTTAAAGATGAAATTGAAGGCGTAAATTTTATAATACCAAAAGTTTTAAAAGAGCTGAACTCTACAAATATTATTATTATAGATTTAAGATTCAACAACGGAGGCTATGGCAAAGTAGCATTAAAAATATTAGAGTATTTTATTAATCAGCCAAAAAAAGTATTTTCTGTTTATGCTAAAAATGGTAAGGGTTTTACAAAAAAGCAACATATTAATCTTAATCCTGAAACAAATAATTACACAAAATCAATTTATGTTTTAACAAGTACTTTTTCAGCAAGTGCTACCGAAGTTTTTTGTCTTGGCACTCTTCCTTATCAGCACATTAAATTAATAGGCTCAAATACAAATGGTGTTTTTTCTGAAATCTTATGGAAAAAGTTACCTAATGGTTGGGAGTTTAGTTTATCTAATGAAATTTACGAAGATTTAAATGGCAATGCTTATGAGAATATTGGAATTCCTTCAAATCACGAAATAAACTATCCTAGAAATTGGGTAGCATTTAAAGGGTCATTTGATAAAACAGGTGAGTTTGAAGATTCTGCTATTCAGAAGGTTATTGATTTGAGTAATTAAAAGTATTAATACCCAACTTTAGTTCTCACTCTACTTAAAACATCATCTGCAACAAGCTTTGCTTTCGCGGCACCAATAGCAAGGGCTTTGTCTATTTCATTTAGGTTATCCATATAGTAATAATAACGCTCTCTTTCCGTAGAAAATTTATCAATTAGCAATTCGTATAAAGCCTGTTTGGCGTGACCATAACCATAATCGCCTTTTTCGTAATTAGCTTTCATTTCAGCTGTTTGAGCATTATTCGCAACCAATTTATAAATGGCGAAACAATTGCAGGTTTTCCAATCTTTAGGGTCTTCCAAAGGAGTGCTATCTGTTTCAATAGACATTATTTGTTTGCGCAATTGCTTGTCTGGTAAAAATAAATTAATGCTATTATTATTGCTTTTACTCATTTTAGAGCCATCAGTTCCAGTAACAAGCATCGTTTCTTTTTGCACGTCAGCTTCAGGAATTACGAAGGTGTCTCCCATTTGTGCATGAAAACGAGTAGCTGCATTCCGTGTCATTTCAATATGCTGTAATTGATCTTTTCCAACAGGAATAATATCAGCATCATATAATAAAATATCTGCAGCCATAAGCATAGGATAGGTAAATAAACCAGCATTAACATCTTCTAATCTATCAGCTTTATCTTTAAAACTATGAGCCAACGTTAAACGTTGATAAGGAAAGAAGCAACTTAAATACCAAGTGAGTTCAGTTACTTGTGGCACATCACTTTGGCGGTAAAACACCGTTTTATTAATGTCTAATCCAAATGCCAACCAAGCAGCAGCGGTAGAATAGGTGTTTTGTTTAAGCAATTTAGAATCTTTAATTTGAGTGAGCGAATGCATATCTGCAATAAACAGAAAGGATTCATTTTTAGGATTGTTGCTCATTTGTATAGCGGGAATAATAGCTCCTAAAAGATTTCCTAAATGTGGTATTCCTGTACTTTGTATTCCTGTTAAAATTCTTGCCATAACATTTCCTGCGTAGGCAGGAATCTTTTTAATTAATATTCTTTAGTACATAAAAAATGCTAAACCCTTTAAAGTTCTATTATTTTAGTAACGGTTTTCTATATTCAAGACCTCACAGATTTTCAAAACCCGTGAGGTCTAAAAAACTAATGCGACAAACTTCTTATAAACAGTCAATTACACTTTTAATATTATTTTTGGTTACACTAAATTAATTTTCAACAGTAGCAAAGGTACTTTTTTTAGTAGAAATGTTAAATTAATTTAAGTAGTTTTGATGCCAATGATTGTATTTAAGTATATATTTTGGATTTTATATCGTATTTGGTTCTACATTCTTGTAATTTTACCAATTATAATCTTATTTCCAATCCTTATTATTTCTGTATCCAGAGAACAATGGTATTCTATGTTTTTTAGAATAGCTCGTTTTTGGGCCAAAATTATTTTAATAGGAATGGGATTTCGTTGGAAAATTAAAAAAGAACAAACCCTTGAAAAAGGAAAAAGTTACATGTTTATTGTTAACCACACCTCTATGGTTGATATTATGTTAATGTTAGTTACTGTAAAAAGACCCTTTGTTTTTGTCGGGAAAAAGGAATTAGCAAAGATTCCTCTATTTGGATTTTTTTATAAAAAGACCTGTATTTTAGTAGATAGAAGTAGCATTAAAAGCAGACAAGCGGTATTTTTAAGAGCACAGCAAAGACTTAATCAAGGCTTGAGTATTTGTATTTTTCCAGAAGGAGGCGTTCCTGAAGAACATATAGAATTAGATGTTTTTAAAGATGGAGCTTTTAGATTAGCCATTAATCATAAAATTCCTATTGTTCCGTTAACTTTTTTAGATAATAAAAAACGTTTTTCTTATACTTTTTTTAGCGGAGGTCCAGGAAAAATGCGTGTAATTAAGCATAAATTTTTAGAAACGCTCGACTTAACTATTGAAGACACCAAGACGTTAAACAATACAGCAAGACAAGTAGTGCTGAAATCTTTACGAGAAAACATATAAACTAAAAGCTGCTCAAGGCACAGAGCAGCTTTTGTTATTTTATTGTAACTAAAAATATTTAGAGCTACAATAACCAATCTAACAAACTAAAAATTTTAAAACTTAAAACTTAAACCAAAATATATGCCAATAAAATAAGGATTAAAATTACCTGACGTATTATTGAACGTATTTATTTGATATTTAAATATAGGTTCAAGATTTAAAATAAACTTATCTGACATTTTAAAATCAAAACCTAGCCCAAAATTTGCGCTAAAGCTAGTATTGTTAATATTTGTTGCTTCTCCTAATAAAGTACTAACACCATTAAAAAATGAATAGATTTCGTTATCAGTTAAAAATAAAGCACTAAATCCACCTATTACACTAATGCCCATTTTTTTATTCGATATTCGATATTCTAATTCTAAAGGGATTTCTATAAATCCTAATTTTTGATCTATTGATGATTCTATAAAATTATTTAGAATTCTAGGAACATGTAAAAAATTAAATTCATCTATACTAATAAAAGAAATATTTTCCACAGCTTCATTTAATTTTATATTCCCTAATAATCCCGGACTATCAGATCCACCAATATTATCGTAAACAATGTTATTGTTTACGATAATATTGTTTGTAATATAACCAAGATTAACTTTATTTATTCCAGCACGAACTCTCAATTTTTTATTAATAGCATAACTTCCTGAAATACCATAACTCATATTAATATCTCCAGTTTTTGAGTTATTGTTAAACTGTGGATGGATTGAGGATCCATTTCCGAAAGAATTGAAATAAACAGGACCAATATTAGAGGCAATACTCCATCGATCAAATTCTTCTTTAGGAATATCTTCAATATTTTCGTCCTCATTAGCAGCAATTTCTTCAGTTAAAGACAATTTGTAATTCTCTGTAATTGTATTAGACTCTTCAGATTCTGTGATATTTTCATCAACATTAGTGTTAGTTGAAGCAATCTTATAAGTTTCTTTTGTTTCTGATGTATTGTTAACAGTTTTCAATAACTCATCAATTATTGCCTTATCGATATTATTATTTTCAACCTTATCTTTATACAAATTCGAATTAGTATTATCTGTGAGATCATTTTTTGACTTTTCTGAAGAAGATTTTACCAATTCGTTTTTGTTAATTTTATAAGTATTCCGATTAACGTTTTGAGTATTATTACTTACAGTTACATTTCTGTTTTCATTATCGTGTTTAGTCAAGTTATCATTTTGTGCTGAAATTGAACCTGTATTAGTAGTAGAACTAATAGATGGAAAATTAGAAGATTCAGATTTAAGATTTTCTGAAACATTTTTTTGCTCGGAATCTGAAAGCGTATTTTTCTTATTAATAGCATCTTGCAAATCTGTATTTTCAGAATTTTTTATTGTGCCTTCATCTACAATTATTTCCTGCAAAGGATTTGTATTATTATTAAGTACAACTTGACTTATTGTAAATAATAACAATAAAGCAGCGGCTACACCAGCCACTAGCCACCACATTGGGATGCCTTTTTTTCCTTTTTCAATACTTTGTAATTGAATAGATATATTTTCCCAAACAGAATTGCTAGGAGTAGCTTCAAAATCTTTTAGCTTCTCCTTAAACAGTCTGTCTATGTTTTTTTTATCACTCATTATAATGATTGCGAATTTAATTTCGCATAATAATTTTCAATTTTATCTTTTAAAATCATTCTTGCTCTGGCAAGGTTAGATTTTGTTGTACCAGTTGTAATATCAAGCATTTTTGCTATCTCTTTATGCGAATATTCATCTAAAGCATAAAGATTAAATACAAGTCTATATCTATAAGGTAATTCTTGTATACTTTGTAACAAAAAATTTATATCTATATCATAATCTTCAACTTCTACTACTATATCTTCAATATCATCTTCATTTACAATATTAAAAACACCTTTTCTTCTATATTTTTGAAGAACAGTATTAACTGCAATTCGTTTAAGCCAGCCTTCAAAAGAACCTTTATAACCATATTGTGACATTTTTTCAAATATAGTCACAAATGCATCCTGTAGATTGTCTTCGGCATCTACATGATTTCTAGAATACTTTAAACAGACAGCAAATAATTTACTCGAAAAGAGCTTATAAATTTCGCTTTGTGCATTAGTATCATTTTTTTTACATTTTCGTATGAGTAGATCTAAACTCAAGTATCTAAATTTTAATTAAAATTATTATTCTATTGGTACTTCAATAACTAAATAAGAATTATGTCCATTTTCATCTTCTCCTAGCCAAAATTTAAAAATATATGTTCCTGCATTATTTTTAACGTGAAAAGTAAATGAACGCTCTACAATATCTTCTATTAGAGACTCGCACTGTAAAGTCTCTGTCGCATTTATTACTGTATTAATTACAGCAATTGTTCTAAAATTTTCTTCGGATACATAATACAAATCGTTGTATATATGACAAGTAGAAGGTCTTAAATAAGTATAATTAATATTATAAACTTCGTTATAACTAAAAGATTGGGGCATTTCTACGGTTTTAATAGGTAAAATCTCAAAATGAAATTCTTCATTTACAGGATCAACACTACACGACCAAAAAATAACTATAACAAACCCAAAAAAAAATAATTTCTTCATTTTAATTTGATATTTAGATACAAACTATGTTATAACATAGATGCTAAACCTTTAAAAAGGTTGCGTGGGGATTATAAAAACTTCGATAGTATCGAGACCTAGACTTTCAAACTTTATTTGTCTTGAGCAATTATTGTTTTAATTTTTTGCTCAAGCTCTTCCATTAAGTCAGGATTATCGTTTATGATAACTTTAACAGCATCGCGTCCTTGACCGAGTTTCGTACCCTGATAACTAAACCAGGAGCCACTTTTCTTTATTATTTCATGCTCAACAGCTATGTCTAATATTTCACCAACTTTTGAGATTCCTTTTCCATACATAATATCAAACTCTGCCAGTCTAAATGGCGGAGCGACTTTGTTTTTTACAACTTTAACACGAGTTTTATTGCCTAAAACAGTGCCATTACTGTCTTTAATTTGTGTAGAACGACGAATATCTATACGTATGGAAGCATAAAATTTTAAAGCATTTCCTCCAGTAGTAACTTCAGGATTGCCAAAAACAATACCAATTTTTTCGCGTAATTGGTTAATAAACATCATAACACACTTGGTTTTGCTAATAGAAGCTGTTAGCTTACGTAATGCTTGAGACATTAATCGTGCATGTAAGCCCATTTTAGAATCTCCCATTTCACCTTCTATTTCACTTTTTGGAGTTAAGGCAGCTACAGAATCTATTACAATAATATCTATTGCACCAGATCGCACTAAGTTATCAACGATTTCAAGAGCTTGCTCACCATAATCAGGTTGAGAAATAATTAAATTATCGATATCTACACCTAGATTTTTCGCATAAAAGCGATCAAAAGCATGTTCGGCATCAATAAATGCTGCGATTCCACCTGCTTTTTGGGCTTCGGCGATAGCATGCAAAGCAAGGGTAGTTTTACCAGAAGATTCGGGGCCATAAATTTCTACAACTCTGCCTTTTGGATAACCTCCAACTCCTAAGGCTAAATCAAGTCCAAAAGAGCCAGAAGAGATAGCTTCGATGTTCTCTACTGCTGCATCACTCATTCTCATGACCGTTCCTTTGCCATAAGCTTTATCTAATTTATCTAATGTAAGTTGTAGCGCTTTTAATTTTGCTTCTTTTTCGTTGCTCATTTCTTCAAATTTTGATTTCTATATTGATGCTAAAGTAATACATCTTTTAGCACAATACAATTTTATGACGCAACCTTTTTAAACTTTTGGCATCTATCTTTTAGAACGGGAAAATTTTGATATGAAATTTTTTAGGTGAACCATATTTATAATAAAAGCTTTGATAAAATCAAGGCTTTTTTTGTCTTAACATTATAACAAAAAAAGGATGATATAAAAAGATTACATTTGCACAAAATATTTCTTAACCTTAAAACATTAGTATAGCATGCAACTGTACAATAAATTAAGTGCAAAAGAAAGGGCTGAATTAATTGACCAATCTGGTAAAAAACGATTAACTCTTTCTTTTTATCAATATGCCAAAATTGGCAATCCGAAAATTTTTAGAGATCATTTATTTATAACCTGGAATGCATTAGATGTTCTTGGTAGAATATATATAGCGCACGAAGGGATTAATAGTCAATTATCACTTCCAGCCAATCGCTTTACAGCATTTAAAGAGCATTTAGATAGTATTTCTTTTTTGAAAAATGTAAGATTAAACATTGCTGTTGAGCAAGACAATAAGTCGTTTCTTAAACTTAAGATAAAAGTCCGGGATAAAATTCTTGCAGATGGTCTAAATGATAACACGTTTGATGTAAGAAATATAGGAATTCATGTAGGCGCAAAACAGTTTAACGAACTTATTGAAGATGAGAAAACAATTCTTGTCGATATGCGAAACCATTATGAAAGTGAGATAGGACATTTTAAAAATGCCATTACTCCAGACGTGGATACATTTAGAGAGTCGTTAGATATTATAGAAGAAGATTTAAAAGACCATAAAGAAGACAAGAATCTGGTAATGTATTGTACAGGAGGAATTCGTTGTGAGAAAGCAAGTGCTTATTTTAAACATAAAGGTTTTAAAAACGTATATCAACTCGAAGGCGGAATTATAGAATACACAAGACAAGTGAAAGAACACAATTTTGAAAATAAATTTTTAGGACAAAACTTTGTGTTTGATGATCGAAGAGCAGAACGTATTAGTAATGATGTTGTTGCTATCTGTCATCAATGCAAAAACCCTTTCGATATACATACTAACTGCGCAAACGAAGCCTGTCACTTATTGTTTATTCAATGTAATGATTGTAAAGAAATCATGGAAAATTGTTGTTCAACCAATTGTATGGAAATAAATCAATTGCCCTATAAAAAACAAAAAGAACTTCGAAATGGACAAGGCAATAGTAATGATATATTTAAAAAGGGAAGAGCAAATCATCTACATTCCAAAAAAAATTTAAGAAATATCTTTCCAATCAAAACAAATTAATTTTGGCGAGTTGCTGCTTTTTGAGAAATAAGTTCAGAATAAAATTCTTTCTTTTAAGTCTTTAGAATAATCCTATCTTTACAAAGGAATTTCCACGAAAGTGGGAATTTCACAGTACGGTAATTTAGTATTAATCATCTTCTGAAAATGAAACGTTTTCAGAATCTATATATTTATTTTTATGGCTTGTAACAGTTGTACGACTGGTAAAGATGGTCAGCCAAGAGGATGTAAAAACAACGGAACTTGTGGCAAAGACAGCTGCAATAAACTAACCGTTTTCGATTGGTTATCAAACATGTCTCTTCCTAATGGTGAAACTCCTTTTAATTGTATTGAAGTTCGTTTTAAAAATGGCAGAAAACATTATTATAAAAACCCTGAAAATTTATCCTTAAGAATTGGTGATATTGTTGCCACTCAAACAAAATCAGGTCATGATGTTGGTATGGTTACTCTTGCAGGAGAACTTGTAAGAGTACAAATGAAACGCAAAAAAGTTGAAGAAGATAGCGAGGAGGTTTTAAAAATATACCGAAAAGCATCACAAAGGGATATTGATATATGGCAAACAGCACGAGATAAAGAAGAGGCAATGAAGGTAAAAGCACGCCAATTTGCGATAGATCTTAAATTGCAGATGAAGATATCAGATATTGAATATCAAGGAGATGCAAGTAAGGCGACCTTTTATTATACAGCCGACGAGCGTGTAGATTTCCGGGAACTTATTAAAGTTTTTGCAAAAGAATTTAGAACACGAATAGAAATGAAACAAATTGGGCTTCGTCAAGAAGCAGCCAGACTTGGAGGAATAGGTTCTTGTGGCAGAGAACTATGCTGTTCCACATGGCTAACCGATCTTCGATCAGTAAGCACGTCTGCAGCCCGTTATCAGCAATTGTCTTTAAATCCTCAAAAATTAGCTGGGCAATGTGGAAAATTAAAATGCTGTTTAAATTACGAACTTGATTCTTACCTTGACGCATTAAAAGATTTTCCTAAAACAGAGATTAAACTTCAAACCGAAAAAGGCGTAGCTGTTTGTCAGAAAACAGATATTTTTAAAAGACACATGTGGTATGCTTATGAAGGCGAATGGATGAATTGGCACAAATTAACTACAGATCAAGCCAATGAAATAATTGAATTAAATATTAAGAAGAAAAAAGTTGTAAGCCTAGAAGAGTATGCCGAAGAGTTGATAGAAGACACTAAAAACGATTTTGAAAACGTTGTAGGGCAAGATAGTTTAACACGGTTCGATAGTCCAAGGCGTAGAAAGAAACGTAGAAATAATAGAAACCGAAACCGAAGAAAGCCTCAAAGCAATGCGAAATAATTTATGGTGTCTCTTTATTATTATGATAGGATTTACTTCCTGCGATTCCAGTCAGGTTTTTGACAAGTATCAAACCATTCCTGATAGTTGGCATAAAGATAATATAGTAAGTTTTAATGTCATTCCGCCCGACACAACCAAACACTATAATTTGTTCGTAAATATTAGAAATACTTATGATTTTAAATACAGTAATTTGTTTTTAATTGTTGAAATTATTTTCCCGAACGGGAAAGTGATAAAAGATACATTAGAGTATGTAATGGCAAAACCAAATGGAGAATTTTTAGGATCAGGATTTTCAGATATTAAAGAGAATAAGTTGTTTTATAAAGAAGGCTTTATTTTTGAAGAAAGTGGAGATTATAAAATAAATATTCAACATGCTATGCGTAAAAACGGAAGTGTTGTAGGTGTCGAAAATCTTGAAGGGATTACAGATGTTGGATTTAGAATTGAAAAAGTAACTAATTATTAATATTTCCCTTTGGAAAATCGAAGATTCAACGAAACAATAATTTAAAATTCAGCTCGAAAGAGTTAAAATGTCTGAAAGACAAAAGGGCATATGGCAGCTAAAAAGAAAACAAATAAAACATCCGGTTTTTCAAAGTATATTCGCTGGTTTTGGATGCTGTTTTCCAGCGGGATATTAGCCATAGCTTTAGTTTTTCTGTTAGCATCCTGGGGATTTTTTGGAGAAATGCCAACCTTTGAAGATTTAGAAAACCCAAAAAACAACTTCGCAAGCCAAATTATTTCTTCTGACGGCGAAATATTAGGAAAATTTTATTTTAATGACAACAGGACTCCTGTTGATTATAACGAGTTACCACAACATTTGGTTGATGCTTTAATTGCAACTGAAGACGTACGTTATCATGAGCATGCTGGAATTGATGCCAGAGGTACAATAAGAGCATTTGTTTTTTTAGGGAAAAGAGGTGGAGCAAGTACGATTTCACAACAATTAGCTCGACAATTATTTGTTGGTGTTAGGTCAAGAAATAAGTTTCAGGCGATGACCCAAAAAATAAAAGAATGGGTAATCGCTACACGATTAGAACGCCAATATACCAAAGAAGAAATCATAGCAATGTATTTTAATATCTACGATTTTGGTAATAATGCCGACGGAATTCGTTCAGCAGCAAGCATTTATTTCGATAAAAAATTAATGGACTTGGATGTAAAAGAATCCGCAATGCTGGTTGGGATGTTTAAAAATTCTTCGCTATATAACCCAAGAGAACACAGAAATCCTGTAGGAACAAGAAACAGAAGAAATGTGGCTTTAAGCCAAATGAAAAAAAACGGTTACATCACTGAAGCTGTTAAAGATTCGCTTCAAAAATTGGATTTAGGATTACGATATACGCCACAATCACATCGCGATGGTACAGCTACTTATTTTAGAGCCTATTTACAAGGCTTTATGAGAAAATGGGTTAATGATAAAGCAAATCGTAAACCAGATGGTTCAAAATATAGCATTTATAGCGATGGTTTAAAAATTTATACTACCATAGATACAAGGATGCAAAAACATGCCGAAGCAGCTGTAGCGTTACACATGCCGAGATTGCAAGCCGAATTTTTTCATCAAAACACAGCAAAACGAAACCCAACTGCTCCATTCTTAGAACTAACTTATGGTGCAATAGATACTTTATTGAGACGCTCGATAAGACAATCGGAGCGATGGAGACATATGAAATACGATTTGAAGATTCCTGACGAAAAAATATTATCATCTTTTAATAAGCCTATTAAAATGTCTGTTTTTTCTTGGGAAGGAGACATTGATACAATCATGACACCTATGGATTCTATGCGTTATTACAAATCGTTTTTACGCACAGGAATGATGTCTATGGAACCACAAACAGGACATGTAAAAGCTTGGGTTGGTGGTGTAAACTATAAGCATTTTCAATACGATATGGTTAAACAAGGAAAGCGCCAAATAGGTTCTACCTTTAAACCTTTTGTGTATGCTACTGCAATTGACCAATTACATTTATCACCTTGTGATATGCTTCCAGATATTCCTTTTTGCATCGAAAAAAATAAATATGGAAATCCCGAAGAATGGTGTCCTAAAAATTCAGGTGAGAAATATGGAGGCTATAGAACACTAAAAAACGCACTTGCAAATTCAGTAAATAGTATTACTGCTCAGCTTATTGACAAAGTAGGGCCACAACCAGTAATCGACTTAGCACATAGTTTAGGAATTGAACAAGGTATTTTATCAGTGCCTTCAATTGCATTGGGAACACCAGATTTAAGTGTTTACGAAATGGTTGCGGCATATTCTACATTTGCCAATAAAGGAGTCTATACTAGACCAGTTATGATTACAAGTATAGAAGATAAAAACGGAACGATATTATTTCAGTTAACTCCAGAAACCAAAGATGTATTAAGCGAAGAAGTCGCTTATGTAATGGTTAATTTATTGGAAGGCGTTACACAATACGGTTCAGGAGTACGGTTAAGAACAAAAGGAGCAGATGCTTATCGTACCGATTTCAGAGAAATAATTACAGGGTATCCGTATGAGTTTACAAACCCAATTGCCGGAAAAACTGGCACGACACAAAACCAAAGTGATGGTTGGTTTATGGGTATGGTACCAAATCTAGTTACAGGAGTTTGGGTTGGAGCCGAAGACAGAGCAGTACATTTTTCTTCGATTACTTACGGTCAAGGCGCAGCAATGGCATTGCCTATTTGGGCTTTGTATATGAAGAGTTGTTATGACGATGCCGAATTAAATGTATCGACAGAAGATTTTGAAAAACCTGATAATTTGTCTATTGAGCTTGACTGCGAAAAATATCAAGGCAATTTAAAAAAGAAAGGAATAACAGATGATGACTCAGAAATAGATTTTTGACTTGTTTGTCACCCAAATTAACATATAATATTTCACCATTCTTTTTAGAATGGTTTTTTTATTTCGTAATTTTCAAGCACTAAATTTTGGGTATATGATTAACAAAAAAGTTAATAATGTAACGGTTGCATTACAAGGTGTTACTGATAATATGACCTTAATGTTGGGAGGTTTTGGGCTGTGTGGTATTCCGGAAAACAGCATTGCTCAATTGGTTAAACTCAATGTAAAAGGACTAACATGTATCTCTAACAATGCTGGAGTAGATGATTTTGGTTTAGGGCTGTTACTTCAAAATCATCAGATAAAAAAAATGATTTCATCGTATGTTGGCGAGAACGATGAATTTGAACGTCAAATGTTAAGTGGCGAATTGGATGTTGAACTCATTCCGCAAGGCACACTTGCAGAACGATGTAGGGCAGCACAAGCAGGTTTTCCGGCAATATACACGCCAGCAGGTTATGGTACCGAAGTTGCAGAAGGCAAAGAAACCAGAGAATTTGATGGTAAAATACACGTGTTAGAATATGCTTTTAAAGCCGATTTTGCTTTTGTAAAAGCATGGAAAGGAGATGAAGTAGGGAATTTAATTTTTAAAGGCTCTGCAAGAAATTTTAACCCTAATATGTGTGGCGCAGCTAAAATTACAGTGGCCGAAGTAGAAGAGTTAGTACCATTAGGAAGTTTAGATCCAAACCAGATTCATATTCCTGGAATTTTTGTTCAGCGTATTTTTCAAGGGGAAACCTACGAAAAAAGAATTGAACAACGTACTGTAAGGCAAAGAAGTTAGAAAGTTATAAGTATTTAAAGTACACTAAAGTTAACTGTTTGAAGTTTTTTAAATCAACGAATAATAACTTTAGGCACTTAAAACTTTAGACATTTAAAAACTAAATTATGTTAGACAAAAACGGAATAGCAAAACGAATAGCAAAAGAAGTGCAAGATAGGTTTTATGTAAATCTTGGAATTGGCATACCAACATTAGTTACAAACTTTGTAAGAGAAGATATTAATATTGAGTTTCAAAGCGAAAATGGTGTGCTAGGAATGGGCCCTTTTCCGTTTGAAGGCGAAGAAGATGCCGATATTATTAATGCAGGAAAACAAACGATAACCACTTTAGCTGGAGCTAGTTTTTTCGATTCTGCTACAAGTTTTTCAATGATAAGAGGACAGCATGTAGATTTAACTATTCTTGGAGCTATGGAAGTTTCGGAGAACGGAGATATTGCCAATTGGAAAATTCCAGGTAAAATGGTAAAAGGTATGGGAGGAGCAATGGATTTGGTTGCAAGTGCCGAAAATATTATTGTAGCAATGATGCATACCAATAAACGAGGAGAATCTAAATTACTTAAAAAATGCTCTTTACCACTTACTGGAGTTGGTTGTGTAAAAAAAATAGTAACTAACCTTGCTGTATTGGATGTTACTGAAAATGGATTTAGACTTTTGGAACGTGCTCCGGGAGTTTCGGTTGAAGAGATACAAAATGCAACCGAAGGAACTTTAATTATTGAGGGAGATATTCCCGAAATGAACTGATATACTCAACACACATAGTTTTTTGGTTTTTTCACTCCTTCTTTTTTCCTTTTCCTGTGTTAAAATTTTAAACCGTAGCTACGACTATGCTTGAAAATTTTGTCTTGACAAAGAAAAAAACAAGTTCGTCAAAATTTCCAAAAACCTAAATGCATTGAGTATGCTTAATTTTAATATTGAGAAATACTTCACAAATTATCGTTAATTGTTAAAATTTAATGTATTTCAACGATTAATTATGCTTTTAATCTATTAATTTAATTTTTAGTTGCATATTAGCAGTCCCGAAATTAGTCAGATAGATTTCCAAATCTATCATGAATTTAACTTATGAATGTTATTTAAAATTTACCAAAACCTACTTAGTTAATTAAATAACATTCATAAGTTTTTACTACAGTAGGTTTTCTATAAAGTGTTTTATAGTGTTGAATTACAAAAGATTTTTTTAATAGGAATCTTTCATCCAATTATAAGGTTTGCGTTTTATCCAGTTTCCTCTGGTAAAATCTGGAAAATCTTGAGGTTCTCCATTGTTTTCTATAGATAATTCCGATAATGGTGTAATAGAACTCCAGGCAGCAGCATCGTAAGCATCCAATGGAGGAGCGATGTTTTGTTTTGCAGATTCAACAAATGCATTAATTACAAAAAAGTCCATGCCTCCATGTCCTGCTCCCATGGCTTTTTCACCCAATTTTTTCCACAAAGGATGGTCATACTTCTTTAACCACTCATCGGCATCATCCCAACGATGCGGTTTAGATATTCCTTCTATATATATGCGATTTCCATCTACTTCCCAAAGACCATTAGCGCCTTGTACTCTAAAACCTAATGAATAAGGTCTTGGTAAATTACAGTCGTGTGTAACAATTATGGATTCTCCATTAGCCGTTTCAATGGTAGTAGTAATAACATCACCTTGCTTAAATTTTAATTTTGCATTTGGATGATCTTCTCCACCATGCTTCACAATATAGTTGTGAAGGCCTATCGCTTTTGTAGCTGTTGAGGTTAATGATGTGAATCTATTTCCGCGATTAATGTTATCCATAACGGCGATTGGACCAACACCATGAGTAGGATATACGTCTGCATTTCTTAATAATGAATGCTGTGTTCTCCAGGCAGATTCAGAAATTCCTTTCTCACCAAATTCTACGCCTAATCCATAAGCTGTTTTCCCATCATTTAACTTTACAAAACGAAGATCGTGTTGGTAACCGCATCTAAAATGTACCAATTCTCCAAAGACATTTTGCTTGACCATATTTAATACCGCCATTATATCTCGTCGGTAATTCACGTTTTCAAGAATCATCATATGAGTTCCTGTTTGCTCGTGTGTATTTACCAAGTCCCAGCATTCTTCCATAGTATTAGCGGCAGATACTTCTAAGCCGGTATATTTACCAGCCAACATCGCATCTTTTGCCATACGTGTATGCCATAACCATGGTGTTGCTATAATTACAGCATCGACTTCTTTTAAATCTAATAGATTTCTATAATCCAATTCATCACTTCCAAAAATTTTTGGGACTTCATCTCCTGCTTTAGAAATCATGTCTAAAGCTATTGAAATTCTTCTTGGATCAATATCACAAATTGCAGTTACAAGAACGTCATCTCTTAATAACACATTATTTAGATGATTTGTCCCACGTAATCCAACCCCTATCATTCCAACTTTTAATTTGTCTTGACTCTTGTTTATTCCAAAAGTAAAATGCGGTACCATCATAATTCCAGCACCAATAACTGTAGATTGCTGAATAAATTTTCTTCTTGATCCCATAATTAGTGATTTAGATATATCAGTTAGTTTTTATATATGAATTATTTC
>Ga0209554_1000995_pt1 | contig 22556 bp, 10 predicted proteins | sample MarorgKNORR_S2LV_5_FD_188221 | JGI IMG/M metagenome (GOLD analysis project Ga0209554, IMG submission 188221) | Marine microbial communities from the Southern Atlantic Ocean, analyzing organic carbon cycling - Bottom_A/KNORR_S2/LV (SPAdes) (version 2) | ecosystem: Environmental > Aquatic > Marine...
GAGGCGGATACCGTGGCGGCGACCGAAGTGGCGGCGACCGTGGTGGTGACCGTGGTGGTGACCGAAGAGGCGGCGACCGTGGTGGTGGAAGGCCAGACCGCAGGTCAAAACCGAGCGGTGATGACCGAAGAGGTGGCGATCGAGGCGGATATCGTGGCGGCGACCGTGGTGGTGACCGTGGTGGTGACCGTGGTGGTGACCGAAGAGGTGGCGACCGTGGTGGTGACCGTGGTGGTGACCGAAGAGGTGGCGACCGTGGTGGTGGAAGGCCAGACCGCAGGTCAAAACCGAGCGGTGATGACAAAATCCGCCGTAGCGGCGGTGACAGTCGGGTTCGCGGCAAAGGTTCGGCTCGGCATTTCCGTAATCTCCCTCCCTCAGACCCTTTCAAGACGAGTGACGATTGAGGTGTTCAATTGGCAGGAACCAGCGATGAGCGTGCTGAAGAGCATTACCTCGATGCCATCGAGGCACAGGAGAATGATGACCGTGAAGGTGCCCTTTCAAGCGCCCGCCAAGTGGTCAAACTGAATCCTGAACACGCCGAAGCCTGGTGGATGATTTCAACCCTTGAATTACCCTTGAAGTCCCAACCCAACCTCATCCAAGCTTCACGAAGTCTAGCCGCCTGCCGCAAGATCATAGAAATCGAGCCCGAACACGGGCCCGCCTGGGTGCGCGGCGGCCAGATTCTCGCCGACGAACTGGGAATGTATGAGGAGGCCTTGAGTTGGTGGCAGCAGCGCCGTGAAATCGATGCTCTTGAAGCGGTGCCGATTATCGAGCAATCAGCAATCCTAGCAGATATCGGTATGTATCGTGAGGCTTCTACCCACCTGAACATGGTGGTCGAGCACGACCTCGAAATCTCGCCGAAGCAATTCACCAAGGTGGCGCGATTGTCCGGTCTACTGCAAAAGGCCGCCGATGAGGAACCGTCCTCTTATTTTCGCCCGTGGGAATCCAGACATCCCGGCTGGGAGGGAATCAGACGGCGAAAGAACAAGGGGCCAATGAGTGAATCACTGATTTTCCTGCTCTTTGTAACTCCTTTCCTGGTCATCGAGGTATGGCTTTCCCGCAGCCTTGTCGGAGCTGGTTTCATGGCTTTCTGTTTCACTTCAATGGTACTGTTAGCGACTGTTGGACTGGGCATCAAGTTCACTCGGAATATCTTCCACAAAGTGAATCGGCCGGCATTCGACCTGCTGCGCGCCCAAGATATCGAGACCTCATCCGGTCATTCGATGATTCCTGAGGAAATTAGAACCTCGAAACTCTACATGTCGATTCTCCAGCGCCGCCCAATCGCTTACCAAGAGCGCACTTTGGCCATCGTCGAGGGAGGAAGTGACCTGCCCAAGGGTTGGAAGCCGACCATCCCGGACCTGGAGGTAGAATGGGATGAAGACGATGATGATGATGCAGATGACGAGAACTCCTCCGGTGTCGTAGTCCCAGGCCTGGATGAAGTGAATGAAGAGGAGTGACCTTCACCATCGCAACCACTAGCCACCGGATACAGTGAACCCCTCTCTCTCGGGGCGCTCAATTAACGCAGAAATTCTTCAGGTTCTGCTTGATGCGAGGCATATTCTCTTTTGAAAACGAATTCTTGGCCGAACCAACTTTCTCCATCATGGATATGAGAAATCAATTCCCAACTCTTTTTTCGTAAATCATATAGAGCGGATTCAACTGAATTATACTCTAAAATATTCGGAATCGCGCTGCCGTCGAATTTTTTGAAGACTCATTCCTTATCATCATCGGGAGAGAGCGTTAACCAACCATATTCCCAGTGCGTCATGAATTGGCGTGAACGTGAACCTATTCAACCACCTCTAGCACAAATCCTAGGGGGCCACCCTGCGTTTACCCTGTGTTCCCACGCACTATGTTCCAGCGGAATAGTCTTCATGGTAGGCTATCTGCTCGGCACTCAGGGTATCGATATCAATTCCTTCTGCGGATAATTTTAGTGTACCCAGTTCTATATCCTGCTGTTTGGTGATATCGTGAACGATAGGTGCCATATTGCCACCTTCGGCAGCGAGCCGACAAAGGGCGAGAAATTGGTTGGCAAAAGACATGTCCATCACTTCGGAGGGATGACCTTCAGCCGCGGCGAGATTTACCAGCCTCCCTCGGGCTAGCAGGAATACTCGATTTCCATTCTCCAAGGTGAATTCTTCATTATCGGTACGAATTGTCCTTACCGACGTTGCCAGTTCCTCGAGGTCAGTGATATTGATCTCGCAATCATAATGACCGGTATTGCAGATTATTGCGCCATCTTTCATCACCTCGAAGTGACGCTTAACAAGAACATCGACCATACCTGTAGCGGTACAGAAGATATCACCGACCTTTGCGGCCTCATCCATCGGCATGACCGCAAAACCATCCATATGCGCTTTGAGAGCGGCCAATGGGTCGACCTCGCAGATGACGACTATAGCGCCCATCCCCCGGGCTCGGTTCGCCAGTCCCCGACCACAATGACCGTAACCACCGACGACGAATGTCTTGCCGGCGTAGAGCACTGAAGTTGCCCTTAGAATCCCATCGAGGGTCGATTGGCCAGTGCCATGGACGTTGTCGAAGTCCCATTTGGTTGTCGCATCGTTGACCGCGATTACCGGATAGAGCAATTCACCGGCCTCGCCCATCGCTCGCAGTCGATGCACTCCGGTGGTGGTTTCCTCAGTTCCACCGATTATCCCTGCGGCACTTTCACGGCGTTCAGTGTGAACCCGATAGATCAGGTCAGCGCCATCATCAAGGGTGAGGGTTGGCGCGAAGTCGATGGTCTGGTCGATGCAGTGATAGAAATCCTCGGTTGATTGGCCGTGCCAGGCATAGACCGCATAACCCTCGCGGGCCAGCCATGCGGCCACGTCATCTTGGGTGGATAGAGGATTGCAACCCGACCAACTTACCTCGGCTCCAGCCGCCACCAAGGTCTCAATCAGAACCGCAGTTTCTTTGGTCACGTGGAGACAGCCGGCAACCCTCATCCCAGAGAGAGGTTTGGTTTGCGATGCTTGCTGGCGTAATCCTGCCAGGACCGGCATCCTTGAGCGCGCCCAATCAACTCGCAGTGCACCTTCGTCAGCAAGCCCTAAGTCGCTGACCTTGAAGCCGTCTCCCTCATCCATTAAACGGGGGGCGGTGGCATCTAGTTATTCAACAATTGCTTCATTGATATCCGGGCTGTTGCGCCGTGGCCTGTTGTTGGAAATGCGCAGCATATTGCTGCGCATAGGCCCGCGCCGTCTCCTCTGGATAACCTTGGGCAATCAACTGCTGCACATAGGCTTCCATAGGGTCTACTGCAGGAATCCCTGCATATCCCTTGGTGACCGAACCGAATCCGGATTCATCTTCATCGTCATCGCCTCGGCGTAGCACCAAGACTGTCAGCAGAATGACGATGAGTAGAATCACTCCGCCGGCACCCAGCATCATCAATGTGGAATCGTCACCGGGATTATCGGTAGGACCGCCACTGGCCTTCGGTTCACTCCATTCCCCGGTCTCAGCATCGTATTCCCACTCTCCGCTCCATTCGCACTCACCATCGGTATTCAGCAGCCATTCACCGCCGGATGAGATCGCTTCAACAGGTGGGCTAACACCTTTACAGGCAGGAAGATTCAAATCGATATACTTCAATATCACCCACCTATCACCTTCGACAATCTTGACATATATCCTTACTTTCTCAGCCTTGTTGGTATACAGGTCTGAGATGTTCAGAGATAGTTCAAACGTATCCGAATTGCCCAAGTTGAGGGCTTGATTCCATTTTCCATCAGCGCGCAGCGATGATACGAGGTCACCATCGTCCTGATCGCGGTCTTCAAGCGATAGGGCGACGATGATTTCCAGGTCATCGTTCTCGACTCCAGACTCGACCAGTCCACTGACGTTGAACCAGTCACCGGTCACCGCCCCGGTATTGTTGTAGGTCTGGTCGAGAGTGACCTTCGGCTCACTATCGCCATGTCCGGGCTCTACGACCACGAAGTATATCTTGTGCACGTCCGAAGCTCTGGTGGCTTGGTCGATGACCTGTAATTCGATTCGAATCTGCTGCTCAAAGCCATGGTCACCTACCGTGACGTTACGGAATGTGTACGAGAATTCACCATCGGTATATCCGAACTTTGAGAAAACGTGGTCATCCCCTTCATCACCATCTATCGGCCAGTCATATATCACAGTCCATATGTAGGTCTTGATTCCATGCCCGTCAAGAGCATCGGGGTCAAAACTTGCACTGGCATCGAAGTTGACGACGGTCTGGTCGCCAGCATCTTCGTCCAACTCTATCTGCCATAATTCCCAAGCATCGCTACCCGGCTTGTTTTCTCGGAAGGTCACAAAGTCAGCATTTGCAGTCTCCTCAACCACAGAATAGTTGGCGAAGGGCTTGAACTCATCGGCGCTGGCATCATCGGTAACCAAGGTCAACGATGCAATTCTGGCATGTCCTGCATCATCGTGGAGGAATAACTTGAGCACCCAGGTCTCACCTTGGGCACAATCGTCGACTTGACCATCATTGTCGGTATCTGCGGGGACACAGAAGTCCGCACTCGGACTTTCATCAGCGCTGTGGAATGTACCATGGGCGTCATCACTCTCCTCCCATCCGGTAGGGCCGGTCAATTCCCAGTCGGCGTTCAATACTGCAGAGGTAGTGGTGGTCGTATATCCGAATTCCAGATGAGCATCGCTCTTCATCGCCCGGACATCGTAGGTCGTGGTATCGCTCGGCATCGTATCCGGCTTCTTCCCATTGACGGTGATATCGAAGCCCTTTGTCGCCTCATCGAATCCTTGCGGATACTTTGTGACCTGGAATTTCAGCATGTTGGCGAGTAGTGGAGTGGTGGAATTCCACGCATCGCTCTTCGCCTCGACATCGATGGTCGAGATGATGATTCCGCCTTCCTGGGCGCCACATACCGAAAGAATGCTATCGTAGTTACTTCGCTTGCTCCCCATGATGCTCAAGAATTCACCGCCGGAATCAATCGTTCCTCCGCACAGATTCGGAATCTCTTGGCCGCCTTGAGGAATCGTATACAATATGGCTGAGGCGAAGACATTACCGGTTGTGAAACCCTGTAGATTGGAGCGCTCTACATTCTCAAGTATCGGGTGATACGGGTCATTTATCTCAAGGTCCTCGTAGGCGATTTCTTTTTCTGCGGTCGTGCGGTCCTGGATGTCGATATTGAATGGTAATTCATCTTCGATTGCATTTTGATAGGGCCCAAGGTGCATCTGTAGGGTGCCGCCGGCAGTCGTGAACAATTCCAAGGTTTCGGCATAATCTCCAACATTATCGTAGAAGGCACTACCCAAGGGGGCGTCCTGAGCGGTGGATTCCTTCTGCCAAGGGATCAAGACCTTGCCATAATGACCGTTCAACCAACCGTTGGTAAGGTAGGTATCCCACTTGTGGCGGGGGAATTTAGTATACGACATTCCGAGTCCTTCCAAGTCTCGCAATATGTTGGAGTATCGGTTCTGTTCGTCCTCATCGGTTAGAATTGCGACGTCGATGTTGGTCTCAAACTTGGCGTAGAAGAAAAGAGGGTCACCTTTCGGAGTTCCATCGGTTAACTCAGCATCGAAGGAAATATTGTAGGTATGGCCATCAACCCAGCCATTGAATCCACTGAAAGTGAGATCTACCCTCTCTTGTGGAATAAGGTGCTTAGACTGACCGTTGAATTCCTGGGCCGAATAAACCTCGACACCGGTATCCATGTCAACGACATGATGGTTAAACAGATAATCACCCTCTAGGACACCATTTACCGCCAAGAATGAGAATTCATGCGCGGTCGAGTTATCCTTTGGCATACTGCATGCGTAATCGGCATCCAGACAATCCAAGTACAGGTCATTACCTTTCTTCAGGTCGATGGTAACGCTTTGAATCGAGAAGATTATTCTCTCGATATTATTTGCGTCGTTGAACTCCTCTTCGCCGTACCACGAGGTTCCCGCGGTTGTGTTATCAAAAATTGATTCCACCTCGACCATGTAAACGCCCTGGTTAAAGTCGTGCGAGCCGATGGTGACCTTCTGTTCGCCCTCTGCATCCAATCCCGAGACCGAGGAACTGACTACTGCATCTTGAATGAAACTGAATTCTTTGATGACGATATTGTCGAAACCGATGCCTCTAAGCCCATCGTTCAAGCCATTATGACCATCATCATCTGATTGGAAATCAAATGAAACGTCGGTCATTGTACCCTTCAGGGACATGCATTCCCGATTCCAGTCATTGCCATTTGGTGCGGTCTGGTTGAGAATGTAGAGATGGGTGAGGTCGATACTCTGGCTCTTGACCGCACCCTCACTATCGAAAAAGACATTGTAATTGCCCGCATCCTCTTGATTATTCGTTGGGTCACCGATAAAGGTAATTTCCTTTTGGTCAATTTCGGTCTCGTTGATCGGATCGATGAATCCGTCACCATCCTCGTCGACAAAGCAAGTTCCGTCCTCATTGAAATCATTCCATTGCCCGAGTATAATACCATCGCCTAGAACACCGGCACGGTCCCAGTCCAGACCGAGGGCAACATAGTCATTGACTTCGTATTTGGATCCATCCAAATCGATGTAGAAGAAGGTCTCAGCGAAATAGTCGAATGATAGCGAAGCGAAATCTCCCTGCATGGCAGTCAGGTCAATGCTTTTGAGCGCGAACGACTCATTCCATACATCCTCGTATCCTAGATTAGCGCTCACTTGATGATGCCCGAACCAGTAGGCACTGCCATTGAAAAGCGGAGAAGCAGTTCCAGAATCAGTGAGGATTACACCTTGGCCATCACCACTATTATCGTCGGTATAGCGGTAGCCATTCTCGCCGCCTTCAAAGTCCTCTTCACATGTTTTGGGGGTCGGGCCACAGTTGATGTCGTTCGGCATCGCACTGTAAATTGTCGCCTGAACATCGAAGTCGACCCTGGTATTTCCATAGTGGGCGACCGTGGCAATGATGTCTTGAACACCCTCAGCATAGGTTGCTCCGGGTTCAAAGGAATCGATACTCACAACCGACGGGTCGAAGATATTCAAGGTGGAGATATAACCGGTCAACTCGTCATTTATCGGTTGTTGGTCGGGACCATAACTCAAGGTTGCACTGATGCGATATGTGGTGTCGTTGGCAAAGTTAGCCTGTATCGAGGCCTCGTATTCTTCACCCGGTTGTAGATTATTCATGTTGATATTGGACTGCTGGGTCTGCGGGCTACCGGTGAAAGCGGTGTTCTGCTTCCAGATGGTCACGTTGTCGATAGCATAGCCGTCGCGGCCTTGCCAGAGTTGGTCATCGCTGCTGGAAACACTTCCTTCAAAGCCGGTGCGCAAGCGGAAACGGATATCGACGGTCTGGCCAGCCCAAGGCGAAAGGTCGAATGCGCCGACGCCCTCCTCGGTGAAGTTGCTCCAACCGTAATATGTGCCTGCATTCCTGATGCCGTACCAAAGATTGCTTTCGGCGGCGGCCCCGTAGGCGTAAATCTTCTCGACCCGCTCCCTGTCGTAACCACCCCATATGCTCGAGCCGGACCAGCAAGCTCCGTCTAGGAATGCAGAGGTCGGGCAATTGATTGTCGACCAACCCCTTTCTTCGCTGTAGATTTCGACCATCGCGACATCATCCCAAAGATCGCCTAGCAACCATTGGTTATTCGCATCGACACTTCCCAGTGCACCGAAGCCGAGGTGGCGGAATAGTTCGACTGATAGCCAGGCCCGGTCGCTACCGGATAGGTCGACGTCCTCAAGCACCATGGCTTCGTCCCAGTTGCGATCGTAACCAGACCACACGACTCCGGAATCATTGGTTTTCATCACCCCGTCCCACATGAAATTGGTAGGGTTATTTCCAGTCCAGTTAGCGGTCGAGTTGACATCGTTATTGCCCATGCTGGCGGATGGTAAACCGGTTGAGTGGTTGGTCTCCAGATGCCAGTTATTGCCATCGTGCAGATAGTCCTCGTAGGCCCAATTACATCCACCACCACATCCGGACTTGCTTTCGGCGCCATCCCAATCATAAGCATATACGGTTTGGTTCTGCGAATTGGCCTCATCGACTACTTTCATCTCCAAGGTCAAGGTTGCCTGACCGTTGAGAACATTCATTCCGGTATTTGTGACCGTGACATTGACGTCGCGCTGGCCCTCGCCGACGGCGCCGATATAGCGGTCGACCGGGGTGATATCGATGGATGAGACCTCCAAGTCGATATTATCCATCTCTACGATTGTTATGGTATCGTACTGACCGCCCCAGCCCGCGTTGTCGACCCAATTGCCGAAGTTGTAACTGGTATGGCCGATGACGATATCCAGCGGGCTTGAAGCCCCACCGACAAGCTGCCCGACCTCAGCTGTAAGCGGGCGGCGACCGGTATTATAGGACAGTGAATTCAAGTGGCCGCCACTTCCATCTGACAGTGTCACCTGTACCGTCGAAGGTGGGGTGAGGTAGTAATTTCCTTCAACCGATCCGGAACTGCTGGTCGAATTAATCTGCTCGGCGATGGTCGGATTGATGAAATCGGCTTCGCCATCTCCATTGAGGTCGGCTATCGTTACCTCGTAGGTGATATAGGGTCCGATATAGACCTGCGAAGTGGATGACCAAGTTCCACTGGTGGAACTGGTCCGATAGGTCACATTCTCGGTATTCTCCTGGGTCTGGGCCATCACGTCGATGTCGCCATCGCCATTGATGTCAGCGATGTTGAAACCACCCCAGCCGTTTCCAAACGCCCACGGGCCATTCATGGTCGTGGTGCTGGAGGTGGCGGGGAAAGTATTGGTCAGACACGAGTATTCCATTACCGATAAGTTATCGTCATGACCGAATGTAGTGTATTGCCCGGTTTGATAATTTGCTCCACGCAAGACCAGGAACCAAACATCCAAATCGGTACATTGGCCACCCAAGTTGGTTTCGGTCTCGCCGAAATCACCTAGTTCAAATTCAATGAATCGTTCTTGAGTCGACGCGCCTAAATTTGTCGCGGTGCCCTGTTGGTTCGATGAGGTGATCGGGCCTCGGTAGGTGACTAGGCGCTGAGTGGTGAGATCGGGTAGGAGGTCGAGAACGACAATATCGTCGGTACCGTCCTTATCGACGTCATCTACCGCCAGGTCCCAGGCCCAGAAGTGAGTGAAACGTGCTTTGACCGAGAAGGTGTTTTCGTCACAGCCGTCATTTTCGAGTACGGTAACGTTACCCGGTTGCCCAGCCGGTTGACCTGAGTCGTCGGTCCTGAACGGGTTATTGCGCTGGAAGATGACAATATCATCAATGCCGTCACCGGTCACATCCCCTGTTTCGACCATGCGTACCCAGGCGAATTCTTCCCACTCGGCATTGTGGCTCTGGTTTCCCGCCACCCAGATGTCGTCGCGCTGGCTGAAATCACCATTGTCATTCCACAGCACACTCATCGAGTGGGTGCCTTCGGTTGCCAGAGCGATATCCAAGTCGCCATCGCAATCGAAGTCGCCGAAGGCGATATCTTCAGGGTCGCGATTAGTCGTATAACTTCGTGTGATTGAGGCGCTGGTAAAGGTCGCAGAAGCTGCAATTGAGAGCAACATTATCAGCACCAGACCGATACTTCTGGTGCGCTTGGCTACTTGCTCGTTCTTCATCGACATCATCATCATCGATGTTTCGGTATTCCTCGATGTATTAAATCCCTCCCCTCACGCGTGACCGGAGCGCGCCAGAAAATGAGGTGCAGTTGGCCGATTACGATACACGTGCACCGATTTGATTCACATCCGCGAATCGAGCCATTTCGGATTGGGGCCGTAGCCGGTTCTGTCACCGCCGTACACCTTCACCAATTTTCCCTGCCGAAACAGATTCTCAAGCCACAGGTCCAATTCCAGCCCGGAGCGGTCGCCGAGCAGAGAAGAAGATGATTTTTCAATCGTCTCCAACGCCAACGCGGATAGACCATACTTGCGCACCACAATACGCATCAATTCTCGCAACCACGCCTCTGCCATAGGGTCACTTACAAGTGGCCCTTGAGCCGGCAGAGGTTCCTCTATCCCCTCTAGGTCCATCGCCAATTGTTGGGCATTGGGTTTGTCGGGGATCACGATTCCCAGTTTATCCATTTCGGCTTGGATATCGAGCGAGCCAATCAGCCTGCGCACGACCGGGATTCGGCTCGGGTCCGGTGGTGGCCCCATATCGATAGGTTCAGAGTCGGGAAGTATCGCAGTATCATCATCGAGTTGCAGGTCTTCTTCAGATTCATCGACCTCATCATCGAGTTCTTTGGCATCAGAGCTGCGATTGAGTGAAACCGTATTTGCGGCGAGAGGTTGCAACCATCCGGCATCGGAAAGACCGAGTTCTTCCCGAATCTTCCCGACCCACTCGGCATCACCTTCAATCCGAATATCGATATTCTCGTCTGGGAGTCGGAACAGAAAGCGCACCGGCCCGCGAATTTCTCCGCTCATGAACCATCGCTCGCAGGCTAGGCCATGAACCCATCGATTTCACTGACTCCGCAGGGCAATCATTGACGGCACAGAGGTGGTTGGTGAGTGGAAGAGGGGGTATTGTAGTGGCCGAGGGGCGGCTGGTGGAGCACAGAATCACTCTAGAGCCATCTTACGAATCACCGTATGCAGTATCCCACCATTTCTGTAGTATTCGACATCGACCGGAGTGTCGAGCCGGACCTGGGCGAGAAATGTCGTTTGCCTGCCGTCTTGGGCGGTCGCGGTGATCTCCAACCACTGCAGTGGCTCGACCGCGTCATCGATTGGCAGGTCGAAATATTCACTGCCGTCAAGTCCGAGTGAATCAGCGTCATCACCTTCTGCAAAACACAGTGGCAGTACTCCCATGCCGACCAGATTTGCGCGGTGAATTCGCTCAAATGAAGTTGCTATGACCGCTTTGACACCTAGCAACAGAGTACCTTTGGCAGCCCAGTCACGCGATGAACCGATGCCGTATTCCGAGCCTGCCAACACCACCAATGGGGTGGATTCTTCGCCGTATTGCATTGCCGCATCATAGATGGAAAGAACTTCTCCGGTGGGGAAGTGGGTGGTGAATCCTCCTTCGGTCTCGGGTGCTAACAGGTTGCGAATTCGCACGTTGGCGAAGGTTCCCCGCACCATCACCTCGTGGTTTCCGCGGCGGCTGCCGAAGGAATTGAAATCGCGCGGGGCAACGCCGTGTTCCATCAGATACTGACCGGCGGAGCCAGAGTGTGGAAAGGCACCGGCTGGTGAGATGTGGTCGGTGGTGATCGAGTCACCCAATTTGAGTAGACAGCGGGCTGCCACAATAGGGGTTATCGGGGTGATTTCAGGGGTTATTCCGGCGAAGAAAGTTGGAAGGCGGATGTAGGTTGAGCCTTCATCCCAAGGGTAGAGGTCGCTGGCTGAAACTGGGATGGCATCCCATTTTCTTTCCTGCATTATACTTGCATATCTTTCGGCGAACATCTCAGGGGTAATGGAGAGGCGGATGGTCTCCGCAATCTCCTCATCGCTGGGCCAGATGTCTGCCAGCATTACCGGTTTTCCTTCATCATCATGGCCGAGTGGCTCACTTGCCATGTCGATATCCAAGGTTCCAGCCAGAGCATAGGCCACCACCAGAGGAGGGCTGGCGAGATATGAGGCCTGGACCTTCTGATGTATCCTGCCTTCAAAGTTACGATTTCCGGAAAGCACCGAGGCGGCGACCAGGGGCCCGGCATCGATAGCCGCCTCAATCGGCGGTTCCAATGGTCCCGAATTGCCGATACAAGTTGTGCATCCATAGCCGACATTATTGAATCCCAGAGCGGCCAGATCAGCGTCTAATCCCGAGGCTTGGTAATAATCCATTACCACTCGCGAGCCTGGAGCGAGCGAGGTTTTCACCCACGGTTTGACCTCAAGCCCTCGGGCTCTGGCGTTTCTTGCCACCAGACCGGCGGCAAGCATCACGCTGGGGTTGCTGGTATTGGTGCACGAGGTGATTGCGGCGATTACGACATCGCCGTGCTGTAAGCAATAATCGGTTCCCTCCACCGGTACTTTGAGGGTGACTGCATCGGCTGAAATCCCATGCCCATGATGACCGTGGGGGGCACTCAGACTTTCGTGCCAATGTGACTTCATGGCCGTCAGTTCAACCCGGTCCTGGGGGCGCTTGGGTCCTGCCAGAGCGGGTTCTACCTCGGATAGTTCCAGCCCGAGGGTTGTAGTGTATTCCGGAGTCTGCTGTTCGGAGGAATACCACAGATGATTCGCTCGGCAATATGCTTCGACATTTGCCACTTGCTCCTCACTTCTACCCGAGAGGCGCAAATAATCCAGCGTCACCTCATCGACCGGGAAGAAACCACAGGTGGCGCCATATTCAGGCGCCATATTGGCGATGGTAGCACGGTCGGGAAGCGAAAGTGCGGCCATGCCAGTACCGAAAAACTCGACAAATCTACCGACTACACCGTGTTTCCGCAACAATTCCACGATTCGCAATGTCATGTCGGTCGCCGAAACTCCTGGTTTTAATTTCCCGGTCAATTCAAAGCCAACGACATCCGGTGCGAGCATGTAAATCGGCTGGCCGAGCATGACCGCCTCGGCTTCGATGCCGCCAACTCCCCAGCCGAGGACGCCCAACCCGTTGATCATCGTCGTGTGGCTATCGGTGCCCACCAGTGTGTCTGCGAGCCAACAACCGTCTTCCTCACGGGCGACATCGGCAATCCACTCGAGATTTACCTGGTGGACAATCCCTCTCCCCGGGGGGATGGCACGGAATCTGTCAAGACTCTTCTGACCCCATTTGAGGAATTTATAACGCTCCATATTTCTCTCGTATTCAATTTCCAGATTTCGCTCCTTGGCATCGGCGAAAATACCGGAGTAATCCACCTGCACGCTGTGGTCGATGACCAAGTCAACCGGAACCTGGGGATTGACCTTTTTCGGATCTCCACCCAGGGCCACCATCGCATCGCGGAGAGCGGCGATATCGACCACCGCGGGAACTCCGGTGAAATCTTGAAGAAGTACCCTTGAAGGGGTGAAGGGAATCTCTTCCCTCACCGCCTTGGCCTGCCATCCGGCGATGCGCACAACATCATCCTCGGTGACGAGAAACCCATCACATCGACGCAGTGCCGCCTCAAGCAGAATGCGGATGGTGAAAGGTAGTTTGGCCAGGTCGCAATGCCCCCCTTCCTCGAGCGCTGAAAGGGCGGCGAAGGTGGCGCCGCTGCCATCACCCAAGGTAAATTCCCGACGGGCACCGAAAGGGTTGTAGTCGGACATGGTAAATCCCTACGAGACACCGATGGCGACTCCCCCCATGAAGCATACCCTCTATGCTCTTGCTTTTCAAAGCCCGAACCAAGACAATATTCCGCCTTGTTCGTCGACCAGTTTTGCTTCTACCAGAGTGACCGTATGAACCGCTTTGGCTGTATCAGGGTCTGATTGGTCAGGTGGGTCTCGACAGGTCGGGTCGTTCACACCACCACACTGTACCTGAGAAATCGCATCGATTACGGCGATGCCGGTCGTCTCGACTCCATCGATGGTGCCCGAGTGAGCAAATCCGAATGCGGTATATTGTCCGTTGAGCGTAGCGGCACCGGTGGTGTCGACGAGATAGAATTGGCTACCCGCCGAGTTTTCATCACTACTGCGAGCAGCTGCGATGACCCCTGCATCATGTGGCTCACCAAATTCTGCCGGCACTTTCCAATTGGTCTGTTCGGGACAATCTTCGGCCGGCTCTACAGCCCCTCCAGATTGACAATATCCGAAGTATTCAGCGGCATAGCCACCACCGCCGGATTTATGTTCGATATCGCCACCTTGAATCATGAAATTATCTACTAATCTATGAAAAATGGTTGAATCGTAGTTCCCCTGCTCTACGTGTAGACGGAAGTTCTTGGCATGGATTGGGGTATTTGAATCATCGAGGCTGATGGTGATGGTGCCGATGTGGTCATTGCCATTTGCATCGGTCCAGGTAATCGTCATCTCGACATCGCCCGCCAACTCACCGCTCTCATCGGCCATGGCATATTTGATGCCGGCCAACAGTATCAGGAAGGCGACTGGAATCACCAATAATCCGATGAAGGTCGGGGTACCATCTTTGAACAGAGGTGGCAATGTGGTTTCGGTGATACCTCGGTTCTGCATCTCATTCAGCAAGGTGTCGAGAGCACTGCGGGACGGCTTTGAGCCTGGATCGATTTTCAGCGCCCGATAATAGTGACTGCGGGCTTGACGGTACAGCGATTTCGGCTTTGCCGCATCCGAAGAGCGTGCTAATCCCAACTTGGCATCGCCGGCCAATTTCCAAGTCTCGGCGTGCTCGCCCTGAGAATCTTTGCGACGCAATAATTCCAATGCTTCCTCTTGCTTGCTCTTGTCGAGAAGTTTCTCAACATCTTTCCACAAGTCTTTCTCTGTCTGCGGGTTATTCATCGCATTCTTTCCTGCGTTCGCCATCGACCTGCCGACAGGCGAACCGGTTTTGAAACCGCCGTAAGCATTTTCCGGAACAGGACACAAGAGCAATACTTTGAAAGTGCGCATTCAAGGCGCAATATGTGTCGAAGGGGGCGGGATGGCAATTTTGGAACAATCCAAGCTTCTCAAGCCGCCGCGACAAAAGGGGAATTCAGTAGATGGAAACCATCGTCAACGACTTCACAATAAACATTGCCACAGCCAATGGAACCGGGTCTCAGTCGGCCAATACAGTCCTACTCAAAACGATGTTCGATATGGGTGTTCCAGTCAGTGGGAAAAACCTCTTCCCGAGTAATATCTCCGGCTTGCCGACTTGGTATATAATCCGTGTTTCAGACGCTGGTTACCAAGCCCCGGGCGACCGCACCCACATCATGATAATGATGAATGCAGATACTTGGCAGAAGGACATTGACTCATGCGAGTCTGAAACGGTGATAATCTACAATAGTGATGTGAAGTTGCCGGTCGAGAGAGATGACTGTGTGGTACTGGGTATTCCGATGACCAAGATGGCGAGAAAAATCAACCCGAAACTCGCACGGATGATTGCCAACATGTACTATGTCGGTGCCTTGGTACATCTTTTGGATGTCGATATCGTAAGTGTACAAGCCCTCTTGGAGCGGCAATTCAAAGGCAAGACCAGTGCCATTGAACTAAATATGCGTGCAATCGAAGAAGGTCGTGCTTACGCCGAGGAAAACTTCGGCAATCCACAACCATACCGCATCGAAGAGCGCGAGAAGATTGAAGGGCAATTCCTGATCGATGGTAACGAGGCTACGGCGCTGGGCTCGATATATGGTGGTGTGAATCTGCTTTCTTGGTATCCGATCACCCCTTCTTCCTCCCTCGCCGAAGGCATTATCCAATGGTTGCCGGAACTTCGCAACACCGAAGACGGTAAATCGACCTGTGCGGTTATCCAGGCTGAAGATGAATTGGCCGCGGTGGGAATGGTTATCGGGGCTGGCTGGGGAGGTGCCCGGGGGATGACCTGCACCTCGGGGCCCGGTATTTCCTTGATGTCGGAATTTATCGGTTTGGCATATTTCGCTGAGATTCCCTGCGTCATCTGGGATGTCAACCGCGTCGGACCATCGACCGGATTGCCGACCAGGACCCAGCAGGGCGACCTGAATCTGCTGCGCGAGGCGAGCCACGGTGATACCGACCACATCATTCTCATTCCCGGAAATGTCGAGGAATGTTTTGAATTCGCATGGCGGGCATTTGAATATTCAGAGCGTTACCAAACATTGGTCTTCGGTTTCAGTGATTTGGATTTGGGGATGAATAGTTGGGTCTGCAATGGCTTTGAATATCCATCGGAACCCATCGAGCGCGGCAAAGTCATCCGTACTCAAGAGCAGCTCGACGCGGTTGAGAATTATGGGCGCTATCGAGATATCGATGGTGATGGCGTCCCATACCGAACCCTTCCTGGCTCAGGGCTGGCACCGATTCTCACCCGCGGCACCGGACATGACGAAGACGGTGTCTATTCAGAAGAACCAGAGGTATACAGGCAATTGATGAAGCGTTTGAAGCGTAAGATAAACAATGCTCGAAGCGAACTTCCAGTGCCGATATTACGAGAAGAAGAGGAACTTGAAATCGGCATCATCTACTATGGTTCGATGGAGACCACGATTCAAGAAATCGATGATATCATCGAAGATACCGGCATCAAGGTATCCCAATGCCGGGTGAGGGCACTCCCTCTACACCCCGAGGTAGAGGCCTTCGTCGAGCGCCATGAGAGGGTGATTGTGCTTGAGATCAACCGTGACGGACAGATGTACGGGGTGCTGCGAAAGGAATTGCCTATTCATCTCGTGCCAAAAGTTATGAGTGTTGCATATAGCGATGGTATGCCACCTAGAGCAAAGTTTTTCGCAGAACGAATAATGCGAACCCTTGAGGAGTTGTCGGCATGAGCATTAAATTGAACGTCATCAATCTTGAAAAGTCGGAGTATACCGGTGGCAAATCTTCACTCTGCCCGGGTTGTGGGCACGATCAGATTTCCAAGGTCATCATCCAAGCTGCATGGGAGAATGGAATTCCCCCGGAAGGAATTGCCAAGATGAGTGGAATCGGTTGCTCGTCAAAAACCCCGGCGTATTTCCTCGGTAAATCACATGGTTTCAATACCGTCCACGGTAGAATGCCCTCGGTGACCACCGGTGCGGCGATGGCTAACAAGAATCTGCTCTATATCGGCGTCTCGGGTGACGGTGATACCGCCAGTATCGGAATTGGTCAGTTCATCCATGCCATCCGCAGAAATCTGAATATGGTTTACATCATCGAGAATAATGGAGTATATGGCCTTACCAAAGGTCAGTACAGCGCCACCATGGAACGCGGTTCGATCAAGCGTAAAGGTCAGCCTAATGACCAACCTCCAATCGATTTGTGCAAGATGGCGATCAACCTGGGTTGTGGCTTCGTAGCCCGCTCTTTCAGTGGCTCAAAAAAGCAATTGACGGCATTGATAAAGGCCGGGATGAGCCATAATGGCATGGCGATAATCGACGTAATCAGTCCTTGTGTGACCTTTGCCAACAACGATGAATCATCCCGCTCTTATGGCTATGTGAAAGACAATGAGGAACAACTGCACGTTGCCGACTACATCCCTCATTTTTCCCCGATCGCCGAGGTTGATATCCCAGAAGGTGAGTACAAAGACATCGAATTATTCGATGGCAGTACTCTGCGATTGGAAACAATTTCCGACCGTCACGACACGTCTGATGTGGTCGCTGCACTTTCGGCGATTCACTACGCCGAACAGCAGGGAAAACATGTCACTGGTCTGCTATACTTCGAAGCCGATATCCCGACAGCAGATGAAGTTCAAGGTTTGGTCGACATTCCATTATCATCGCTGCCGGCAGAATTAATGCGGCCAAGCCGTGCTAAGCACGATGAGTTGATCAGAAAATTGATCGGTTGAGAATTGGCCACCGTGGATGCTATACGTTTCAACTTCGACGGTAGTGTGTGGAGCCTCTCGATTTGGTTTACCTCGCAATCCTCGGTGGGGGTTTCACCTTTGGTTTTATTAGGATTATCTTTTTCCGCAGGACTCGAAAAATAAGAGAACAAGTGGTCGGCCCGCCCCAATCCGATGAAGCGGATTTTCCGGCCGAGCGAGTCGAGATGCTCGAAGCTCCGGAGCGGGCACGAATCGATATTGAATGGCATAACCTGAGTCTTCCCGATGTCGATTTTGAGCGTGCTGAACCACCGGTTGAAGAGCCGCCCGAAGGTGAAAATGCTGTGACAGGAGAGGATGGGCGTGTGGAATTGCACGACTTGCGGAAAGAGTGGATAGAGGTGAACGAGGAGGCCTTTGATGAGGGTGCCGAATCGATAATAGCCTCCATTTCTTCAGAGGAAAACATCGAAGTGGTTTCCCACGATGAAGAGCAAGGCGATGAGTTCCATGATCGTATCGAGCGAGAAGGTGCGATGACCGGAAGTGTACAGGTCACACTGTTATGGGATAATTACAATGATTTGGACCTGCACGTATTCTGTGCTTCAGGTGAGAGGATTTACTTCAACAACCGAACCTCAGAATGTGGCGGAGACCTCGATATCGACATGAACATCAAGCCGTCCTCAAGAAAACCGATTGAAAACATATTTTGGAAGTATATGCCACCGGATGGCGAGTATCGAATCTGCATCCATCATTATGCTCGACATCGAAGATGGAAGACCAAGGACCCGACGAAGTTCAGTGTGAGGGTGCAGATCGGTGATGAAGTCAATGAATACAATGGTAGTATCACCAAGGGCGACCCAATGCTGACGGTGACCAAATTCGTCATTAATAATGCCCAAGATGAAAAGAAAGACACGATTCAGGATGAAAAGAAAGTCGATACCTGGGAAGAGGAGTGAGGGCGACCGTACGAATAGAAGCATCACGTATGTCGACCTCAACCTCAAAGCGCAAGGACGAACTTCGTAACGCCATGCAATGGCCTTAGAGGTAGTCCCTCACGGATTCGAACCGTGGTCGGGGGGACCAGAACCCCCCATGATGGACCGCTACACTAAGGGACTTTCGGGGTGGCGAATCAACATCCATATTTCAAACCCTTGTGTCCGCTTAGAGGAAACCATAGGCGTATCTCGATACCCATCCGAGCATAAGGATGGTCATGAACCAACTCAGGGTCAAGCGCATTCTCGCTTGCCTAGAGGTTTTTTTCACCGCTGCTTCCTCCATATGTTCCTGCAATGGGGCGAGCGGGTCATCACGGCTCATGCACTGCGATTACCCCCGTAGCCTTCAAGCCCGATGGCGACCGGTGGGCATCATGAGCGAAGTTCCGAGTGGTTTGGAGGTGGCGATGCCCGAACCGCGCCCGGTGCGCCCTTCCTCTTCGTTGATGCTCACCCGGGATGGGGTTGAAGGGGTAGAGGTCTTACTTTGTCGACGGGTCGATGAATTACCGGCATTCGCCGGATATTGGTCATTTCCCGGGGGTGGGATAAGTCGAGTCGACATCTCCGCAGCCGAAATCCATCTCGGTGGAATGACCGACCGGGATTTGGCCGCCAGTCTGGTAGGGATGATGCGGGAATTGGTCGAAGAATTGGGTTGGGTGATTGTGGATGGGAGTATTGAAAATGCCGATACTGAGGCGCGAAAAAATGTTCTCGCCTCCAAGGGTGGGTGGCTGGCCGAGGTCGAAAGCGGCAGATTGCCATGTGATTATGCCGGGTTGACGACCATTGATCGGCGAACGACACCCAATTTCGCCCCGATACGTTTCGACAATAGATTTCTTCATTTTCATGCCGGTTCGGGTGAATATGTGCCCGAACCGAATTTCTCGGGACAAACCGAATTCGATTCCCACCGCTGGGCGCGACCGAGCCAATTCCTCGATGAATGGCGCGAGAATACCATCAAGATTCCACCGCCGATCATCACCGTATTACTGCTTCTTGAGGAATTATTGCTGCAATACCGACAAGACATCTCGCTCGCCGTCAAAGAATTACCCGCCCGTGAGGGGGAGAGACCCATTCTCTTTGCCCATGGGGTGGAATGCATTCCGGTACCGACCCATACCCTACCACCGGCATCGACGACCAATACCTACATTCTCGGCATCGGCGGCGACCATATCATAGTCGATGCAGCGGCTAGAACCGCCGAGGGATTGGCGATGATTGGAAGAGCAGTCGAACGGGTCAAAGAACGCGGTGGCAGAATTGTCGGACTATTATTCACCCATCGCCATCTCGACCATGTCGGAGATATTGCCGAGTTACAGAAACTCGGCCCTTTCCCGGTACTGGCCAGTGCCGAGACCGCGGTGGCATTACCATGGCCGGTCGAGACGATTCTTGCCGACGGCGACACCATTTCCCTTCCCGGCACCGATGGAACTCAAGAATGGCGAGTCCTCATCACCCCGGGTCATTGCCCGGGTCATATCTGTCTGCTAAATGCCTCAGGACTGGTGGCGGGCGATATGGTGGCTGGAATAGGGACTATTCTGATTCCCCCGGAGGAGGGAAATATGGAACAGTATCTCGAGCAGTTGGTACGCCTGGCAGAGATGCAACCTCACTTGATCTTCCCCAGCCACGGTGTGGTGTTACCGCTGCCTGAGAAGACCTTCAACCACTATATCGAGCACCGCCGTAAACGCCACCAACTGGTACTTGAAGCGGTTATTTCGGGGACTACCGAGTTGAGTGAGATATCACAAATCACCTATTCCGACAGCCCGGAGGCCCATCCGGGGTTGGCGCGCCAGCAGACCCTGTCGCATTTGCTCTCCCATGCCCGTGCCGGTGCCCTCGAACAGCGTGGGGATGGCTGGTATACCCGGTGAAAATCATCCTCGGCGGGCGATGGTCTCTTGAGCCACACACTACGCAGGTGGACTGGGTGCGACCATGCGGGAGGAGATGTCGGGTCTAGACTTGCGTCAGGTGGTTGCTGAATTATCCCAATATGTCGGTGCTCATTGCAAGAAGATTTACCAACCGCATCACGAGCAGTTGGTCTTGCGCATTAAACCGAGGGAAAAATCACCGCAGGACCTGGTCATCGTGCGCGGCAAGCGGGTCTACCTTTCCGGCCGTGAGCGACCTATGCCGACGCAGCCGGCGCCGTTTGCGATGTTGTTGCGCAAGCATCTGGGTAATGGGCGACTGACCGCGGTATCACAACATGGGTTTGACCGCATCATCACTCTGGATTTTGATACCAAGGCTGGTCCGCGACATTTGATCATCGAATGTTTTCGCGATGGTAACGTAATCATTGCCGATTCAACTTTCACCATTATTCAGCCACTTACCCATGCGCGCTATTCTGGCCGGATTCTGAAAAAGGGAGAGCCGTACCAGTTCCCCCCGGTGGCAATCGACCCTCACGACCTCGATACCGATGCACTTCAGAGGTTATTGCGCGAATCACAGCGCAATGTCGTGCGAACATTGGCCGGCCGAGCAAGTCTCGGTGGGCCTTTGGCGAATGCGGTATTGCAGCTGTCGGGGGTAAGTGGAGATGGCGAGGCGGAAAAAATCGCCGAGGATACCGAAGCTGTTGGGAGGATTTCAACCGCCCTGTCTGGTATTCTCGCAGAATTGGCCGTAGCCGGTGATGAGGTCCCCGGTGGTTGGCTGATGTTGCCGATGGAGAAACTGGCCCTCGGTGGAGAAGAAGTCGATATCGCCCGATACGCGGTCGAAGCCAGCCCGGTGCAGATGCCGGCGCATGGTGAATTCCATTGCCTTCCTTACCCCCGATTTGTCGATGCCGTAGACGCTTGGATGGGTGACTACGACGCCGCGGCTTTATCCCGGCGGCAGAGCGAAGCGGTCGAGACTATTGGCGGGCGAGCCCCGAGTACTCAGTCAGAGATACTGGAGCGGCGTTTCGCCCAACAGAAATCAGCCTTGCAAGGATTTTCTGATAAGATAAGGAAGCAACAGGAGTATGGTCACGCCATTCAGGATAATTGGAGTCATGTGGAGGAATTGCTCACCCAAGTCAATGATGAGGTCGCCAGCAATGGTTGGGAGGATGCCCTCAGTCGATTCAAAGAAATTCCATGGATTGAATCCGGCAATCCGGCGCAAGCTTCGATAGTTGCGATTTTACCCGATGAGAGCGGCGCCGCAAAGGGCGTGAAAGTAACGTTGTTTCTCTCGATGTCGGTACATCAAAATGCTCAGCAGTACTTTGATAATGCCAATAAGCACAAGGATAAATCAAAAGGCGCTGAAGTGGCATTAAATGAAACCGAGAATCTGTTACAGCGGGCGCAGAAAACAGAATCGAAGCGCAAGGAAAGTGGTCAGGTGGCGCGGGTCAAGAGAACCAAGCGGCTGTGGTTTGAGAACCATCGCTGGACGATTATTGATGGAATGCATCTGCTGATTGGCGGACGCGATGCGAAGGGTAACGATACGATAGTCAAGAAGCATCTCAAAGGCGATGACAGATATGTGCACGCCGACCTGCACGGCGCGCCTTCCTGTGCGATGAAACTGCAAACGGGATTCGTTGTCGACCCGGATCCACCAGCCAACCTGCCACCCGGGGTTCCTGCCTTCCGCCTGAGCGATAATATCGAAGTGGCCGATTTCAGCGATATCGCGCGCCAGCAAGCGGCAACGATTGCATTGTGCTGGAGCCGGGGGTGGAGTGGCGGAGGTGGTGCCGGCACCGCATTCATTGCAAGGCCCGGCCAAGTGAGTAAGCAAGCCGAGAGCGGAGAATATGTCGCCAAGGGCTCATTCATCGTGCGTGGGGCAAGAAATTGGTACAAGGATTTGCGCTTGAAACTCGGTCTCGGCCTGATCTGCATCAATGGCATTCCATTATTGATGGCGGGAACACCCGAGCAGGTGGCGGCACTCTGCGAAAGATGGATTGAGTTGATTCCCGGGCGAAGCAAGCGAGAACG
>Ga0209554_1000996_pt1 | contig 22519 bp, 22 predicted proteins | sample MarorgKNORR_S2LV_5_FD_188221 | JGI IMG/M metagenome (GOLD analysis project Ga0209554, IMG submission 188221) | Marine microbial communities from the Southern Atlantic Ocean, analyzing organic carbon cycling - Bottom_A/KNORR_S2/LV (SPAdes) (version 2) | ecosystem: Environmental > Aquatic > Marine...
TGCATTACCAATATGTATTCTACCTGCTCCAACTGCACTATCAACTAGTGTAGCCATCGCATTAGCCCATATTTCTGGAGCCACGTCCGGCTCCCCTTTCGCATCCATTGAAGCCCATGTAGTCATTGTAGCACCAACTACAAGCTCAACTTCGCAGCCCATTGCCGTCAAAACAGCTTTATCGACATGAGCCATCAAAGATGCCGAAGGCCAGTTCATGTCTGCAATGGTGATTTTGCCACAAGCAGCATTTGAGGTTGTGCTTAACAAAAATGCAGCAGCAACAGCTCCAAACACTTTCGTGGAAAATTTAATATTCATATTTCTGTCTCCCAAAGTTTTTTTTTATATATAAGAATTCAGAATGAGAATCATTCAATCTGAACCCTGATTATATCAACTCAAATATACATTTTTAATTTTTTTGCGCTTTTTTTGCAATAATAATTAAAACATGTATTGAATAAATTTGAACAAATAAGTTCACTATATATCAAAAAAAATTATCGATTTGACTACTACAATAGGTAGTTTTAATTCTATTAACAGGTAGTTAAAGAACTTATGAATCTACTTCTGGTTGATTTTCTGATTCCGACTCTTCATCAGATTCAGCAATCTTTGCCACCGAAACTAGCTCTTCATTTTTAGCGATATTGATTAGTGTGACACCCTGAGTATTTCGTCCAATAATTGAAACGTCAGCCGCTCTTGCTCTAACCAAAGTTCCTTTATTTGAAATAAGCATCATTTCATCATCGTCAGTGACCTGTATGGCACCAACAACTTGACCATTTCGATCAGAAGTCTTTATCGAAATAACACCAGAACCACCTCTTGCCTGGGTTCGATACTCACCAAGTTGCGTTCTCTTTCCATAACCCTTTTCAGTTGCAGTTAGAATGGGATCAGTAGACTCAGCAACAATTAAAGAAACTACTTTGTCATTAGTGGCTAACCTAATACCTCGAACACCGATTGCTGTCCTGCCAACTGTACGAACGTCGGACTCTTTAAAACGTATTGATTTACCTGCTGATGAGAACAACAAGATGTCATGCTTACCAGCAGTAATTTCTACACCAACCAATTTATCATCATCTCTCAGCTCAATAGCAATAATGCCACCCTTTCTCGGACGAGAGAAGTTACTTAGTGAAGTTTTTTTGCATGTACCACTACTGGTCACCATAAACACAAACTCCTCTTCACTAAACTCTTTGACTGGCAAGATTGCATTGATTGATTCATCTTTCTCCAGCGGCAGTAAGTTAATAATTGGTTTACCTCTTGATATGCGTGAAGCCATAGGAAGCTCATAGACTTTTAACCAATGAACTTTCCCGCTCGAAGAGAAGCACAGAACTGTGTCATGTGAGTTCGCTATAAATAGTTGGTCTACAAAATCTTCATCTTTCATTTTTGTAGCAGCTTTGCCTTTACCGCCACGACGCTGGGCATGATAGTCACTCAGTGACTGAGCCTTAACATAGCCACCATGAGACAAGGTAACAACACGGTCTTCTTGTGCTATTAAGTCCTCTAATGTGAGATCTATCTTGTTTTCAATGATTTCAGTCATCCTAGTTGTACCAAAATTATCTCGAATTTCTGTTAATTCTTTGCGGATAACTTGCATCAGTAAATCGGGAGTTTGAAGAATGTCAAGGAGGTTTTTTATTTGTTCCAGTAGTTCATTGAATTCATTAAATATTTTGTCTTTTTCTAGTCCAGTCAGTCTATGGAGTTTTAAATCAAGAATGGCTTGTGCTTGCTTCTCTGACAATTGATAGTCACCGTTCTTTTGCAGACCTAATCCTGGCTCTAAATCCTGAGGCTTGAATTGAGCCATATCTCTTTTACCAATCAACTCTTTTATCACTGAGCCTTGCCAAGTGCGAGAAATTAAACCTTCCTTAGCTTCAGTTGGATTGGCTGCCGCCTTGATGAGTTCGATAATGGCATCAATATTGAAAAGAGCAACCGACAAACCCTCCAACAAATGGGCCCGATCTTTTGCCTTGTTGAGTTCAAAGATAGAACGCCGAGTGACCACCTCTCTTCTATGGGCAATAAAGGCATCTAAAATCGACCTAAGGTTCATTAATTTTGGCATTCCATGATCGATGGCGACCATGTTGATACCAAAAACAGTTTGCATTTCTGTTAGTTTGTACAGATTATTAAGCATCACTTCTGGTACTTCACCTCGACGTAGCTCGATAACCATACGCATGCCATCCTTGTCTGATTCATCTCTGAGACCAGTAATGCCATCAATCTTCTTTTCCTTGACCAGCTCAGCAATCTTACCAATCAGTCTGGCTTTGTTGACTTGATAAGGTAATTCTGTGACAACAATGCTTTGTTTGTCTTCTCCCTCAACATGTGACCTTGATCGTAAATAAATCTTTCCCTTGCCTGTTTCGTATGCCTCGCGAATACCATCGGCACCGTTGATTATTCCTGCAGTTGGAAAGTCTGGTCCAGGTAGTATTTCTAAAAGCTCATCGACTGTAACTTGATCGTTGTCGATGACTTGAAGACAGACCTCAACAACTTCCGTAAGGCTGTGAGATGGTATATTGGTTGCCATACCAACGGCAATTCCTGAGGACCCATTAACTAATAAGTTAGGTACGCGGGTTGGTAAAACAGTCGGCTCACTTTCTGAGCCATCATAGTTATCAATAAATTCAACTGTATCTTTATCTAAATCCCTAAGAAGTTCATGAGACAACTTAGTCATACGAATTTCAGTGTAACGCATCGCCGCCGCGCGATCACCGTCTATGGAGCCAAAATTACCTTGACCGTCAACAAGAGTTTTGCGCATCGAGAATGGTTGCGCCATTCGCACTATCGTGTCATAAACTGCAGTATCTCCGTGAGGGTGATACTTACCAATCACATCACCGACAATTCGTGCAGATTTTTTGTAAGACTTGTTATAGTCATTTCCGAGCACATCCATGGCATAAAGGACACGCCGGTGGACAGGCTTCAAGCCATCTCTAACATCTGGCAATGCCCTACCAACAATGACACTCATTGCGTATTCCAAATAGGAACCACGCATTTCATCTTCTATCGTTACTATAGGGTATTTTGGTTCAAAAAGTTTTTGAGAATCGGCATTGTCAGACATACAATAAACCTATTAAGAGAACTAGATTTTATTTTACCCTAGATGAGCTAAAAACATACCAAAAAATTAGCCATTTTGAGCAAAGAAAAGGTAAAAAAATTGTTCTAATTGTTGCGAACTTTGACTGACTTTGCAAGAGCACGTAAAAGCTCTTCAGTGTCATTCCAACCAATACAGCTATCAGTAATACTGACCCCGTATTTTAGTGAAGATAATGGCCCTACTTCTTGATTACCTTCATTAAGATGGGATTCAATCATGACGCCAAAAATTGACTTCGAACCATTCTCAATTTGAGAGGCAACATCAGCACCAACCTTTAATTGATTTTTAAATTTCTTTTCAGAGTTTGCATGAGAAAAATCTACCATTACTTTTGAGACCAATCCCTTACTTTTTAATCTCTCACAGGTCCTTTCAACTTGTTCTTTAGAGTAGTTGGTCCCATCTTTACCTCCCCTTAGAATAATATGAGTCGTTTCATTACCTAAAGAGTTAAAGTGACTAATACCACCGTCCTTATTTACCGACAGAAGATGATGAGGGCTATTGGCTGACAAAATAGCATCAATTGCAATGTCTAAAGAACCACTGGTGCCATTTTTAAAACCCACAGGACAAGATAAAGCTGAAGCCAACTCTCTGTGGGATTGACTTTCTGTTGTTCTTGCACCGATAGCGCCCCACGAAATTAAATCAGAAAGATATTGAGGAGTCAGTACATCTAGATACTCAACACCAACTGGCATATCTATCTCACCCAGATCTGAAAGTAATTTTCTAGCTGTAGCAAGGCCCTTATCAATATCAAAACTCTCATCCAAGTAGGGGTCATTAATTAAACCTTTCCAGCCAACAGTTGTTCGTGGTTTTTCAAAATATACACGCATCACAATAAAAAGATCTTCATCCAACTCTTCTTTTAATTTCAAAAGCTTGTTGGCATATTCTATTGCAGCCTTGGTATCATGAATTGAACAAGGACCAACAAGAACCATAAGACGCCCGTCTCTACCATAAAGTATTTCTTTAATAACTTGTCTTGCACTAAAAACACCCTTTGAAGCCTTTGCAGATTGCGGAAATTTTTTTATTAGGGTATTGGGTGACACCATAGGTGCGCTCGATATTATTCGAACGTTGTCAGTATTGTATTTCATGAACTTTATTTTTTATTTGTAATCATTGCATATGCAGAATGATTATGAATAGATTCAAAATTTTCTGACTCAAGACAATAGTAATCAATTTTTTCATTGTTATTTAACTCAACAGCGATGTCTCTTACTATATCTTCAACAAAGGCAGGGTTGTCATAGGCTCTCTCAGTAACAACTTTTTCATCTTCACGTTTTAAAACAGCATACAACTCACTTGAGGCTTTTTGTTCTGCTAGGTCAATCAAATCCTCTAAATATAGGTCAGACCCTTCTGAGACTTTAGCTTCTATTGTTATGTGTGACCTCTGATTATGTGCACCATATTTTGCAATGCTTTTTGAACATGGACATAGACTTGTAACGGGCACAACAACCTTCACCGATAAATCAGCCTTGCCGTCAATGATTTTGCCACTCAAGGTGGCATGATAGTCCAACAAACTTTCAACACCTGAAGATGGTGCAGATTTTTTACGAAAAAATGGAAAATCAACAATAATATGAGAACTGTTTGAGTTAAGCTTGTCAGATACTGTCTGAACTAAATTCATGAAAGTTTGTACACTAAAGGCACACTCTTTTTCGTTTAATATTTCAACAAATCTTGACATGTGAGTACCCTTAACATTTTCTGGTAGTCTAACAGTCATTGTAAAATTAGCCACAGACGGCAATGACTCTTGATCACGATTAATAAAATTGATGGGGTGCGATATATCCTTAATGCCGACTTCGTTAATGATAATATTGCGAACATCTGTAGTGTTTTGTGTATCTGGTAGGTGTTTACTTTGCATTTTAATTATTCCGAATAAGTGACTGCAGATCTAGGTGTTTCCCAAATTAAGACTTCTTTCACTTTAACATTTTCATCGTTTGTCAATATAGCAATCTCATCAAATAAATATTTGGCTATATTTTCAGCTGTTGGGTTGAGAACATCAAAAGGCTTAATTTCATTCAAATATTGGTGGTCCAACCTTTTAACCACCGCCTTGGTTTGCTTCTTAATTTCCCGAAAATCAATTGCAATCCCTGATTCATCAAGTACTTGAGAAGAAACCATCACCTCTACTTGCCAATTATGGCCATGAAGTCTCGAACAATCGCCAGGATAATCACGCAGAGAATGGGCAGATGCGAAGTCTGTTACAATTTTTAGGACGAACATTTTCGGAAAAATTGATAAAAAAGAGGATTATACCTGTTTGAAACTCAGAATTACACCCAGAATCATTACTGGATTAGTCTTCTGACTCAATATAAATAATGTTTGTTACGTAACCGGGCCTTAGTTCTTTTCCACGCCTTGCACGATGACTGACAAAGTGAATCCAATCCCCAGGCTTATAAAGTGGCTTTCTCTTTCCATAATATACTCGCAACTTTTGAGTTTCATTAAGGGCGCACAGGCCGGTAATAAGCTCTTTTCTTGCGGTCAAATCCGTAGCTGGAATCTGAATTAGTTTGTTACCCTTACCCTTCGAAAGTTGTGGTAGTTCAGCTATTGGAAATATCAGCAACCTTCCTCTATTAGTTGTAACAGCAACGTATTGGCTCTCAAGATCCTCAACCAGTACGATTTTCATAGCTTTGGATTTACTAGGTAATGTAATGGCGTTTTTACCAGACTTGGTTTTAGATTTAAGGTTACCTAGGTTTGATATAAATCCATATCCTACATCTGAGGCAAGTAGAACAAGTTGCTCATCATCACCCATCACTACATCTATAAATTCAGCCCCTATAGGTGGCGTTAATCGCCCAGTTAATGGCTCACCCTGACCCCTAGCACTCGGCAAACTACTAGCCAGCAAGGTGTATGAACGACCTGTAGAGTCCATAAAAAATGCCATTTTATTGCTTTTTCCTTTGGCGTCTTGTAGATAGGTATCTCCAGCCTTATAGTTAAGTGAACCAGGGTCAATTTCATGACCCTTGGCAGCCTTAACCCAGCCCTTTTCACTTAATACTACTGTGACGTTCTCAGCAGGAACCATGTCCTGATCATTAAATGCCTGAGCAGTAGGCACATCTGAAATAATTTGACAGCGTCTCTTATCTCCAAATTCCTCAACGATAACTCTTAATTCCTTCTTGATAAATGTTTTCAAACGAGTTTCACTTGAAAGAAGTAACTCAATTGTTTTTCGCTCTTTTCCAAGCAATACTTCTTCGCTTTTGATTTTAATTTCTTCAAGTTTTGCTAAATGGCGTAACTTTAATTCTAAGATAGCTTCTGTTTGAATTTCACTAAACTTGAATCGTTTAATTAGAACTGGCTTCGGTTTTTCTTCTCTACGAATGATAGCTATTATTTCATCAATGTTAAGGTAGGCGACCAATAATCCCTCAAGAATATGTAATCGCTCCAAAATTTTATTGAGTCGAAACTGAAGTCGGTTAACAACTGCCTGCGTTCTAAATTGCAACCATTCCTTGAGTAACGGAATGAGAGGCTTAACCTGTGGCTTACCATCTAATCCGATAACATTCATATTGACTCGATAATTTTTTTCAAGATCCGTTGTAGCAAACAAATGCAGCATCAGTTGCTCACAATCGACCCTATTTGATCGAGGTACAATAACAATTCGAGTTGGATTCTCATGATCAGACTCATCTCGAAGGTCTTCAACCAAAGGTAGCTTTTTATTGCGCATTTGGGTTGCGATTTGAGCAACGACTTTGGCGCCTGATGTTTGATATGGAAGTGCCTCAATGATAATTTCACCGTCCTCTTTGATATAACTTGCTCTCATTTTGACGGAACCATTGCCAGTCTCATACATCTGGTAGAGTTCATTTTTGGTGCTAACAATATAGGCATTTGTCGGATAATCAGGAGCAGGCAATATCTTAAGCAAAGCATCCAAATCAGTGGAAGGTCTTTCTAGCAATTGAATACAGGCTGTCACGACCTCTATAAGGTTATGGGGTGGCATATCTGTTGCCATACCCACAGCAATTCCTGATGTTCCATTAAGTAACAGGTTGGGAATTTGCGCAGGTAATTGTTGTGGCTCCTGAATTGTGCCATCAAAATTATCAGCCCAATCGACAGTACCTAGATTAATTTCACTGAGAAGTAGATCAGCGTATTGAGAAAGTTTAGATTCAGTATATCTCATTGCGGCAAACGATTTAGGATCATCTGGAGCACCCCAGTTTCCTTGCCCATCAATGAAAGGGTATCGGTAAGAAAACGGTTGAGCCATCAAAACCATGGCCTCATAACAAGCACTATCGCCATGAGGATGGAATTTACCCAAAACATCACCAACAGTTCTTGCTGACTTTTTAAACTTTGCTGTGGATTTCAAGCCAAGCTCGCTCATGGCGTAGATAATACGCCTTTGAACTGGTTTTAAGCCATCTCCAATAAAGGGAAGAGCGCGATCAAGAATGACATACATTGAATAATTAAGATAAGCGCGCTCACTATAGACTCCAACACTTTGTCTTTCAATGCCGTTTTGGCTCATTCCTTCCTTAATAATTTACTTAATGAAAATCACACAAAATATATCTATGCGAATTGTCGTTATTTTAATTCAACTCAGTGATCAGTTACGATTAATTAGCAACAAGTTGTATGATTCATTAACCCGGTGGCCAGGACATCTGGCGACCACCCAAACAATGCATGTGTATATGAAAAACACTCTGACAACCATGGCTATTACAATTCATAACAAGTCGATAACCTTGCTCAGCAAATCCACGCTCTTTGGCAATCTTTGATGCCGTTATACTCATCTTTCCTATCAACGCTTCATCTCTAGCATCATTGGGCGTGGATATATGTTCCTTAGGTATTACCAAAAAATGTTCTGGCGCTTGTGCATTAACGTCTTTAAATGCTACAACTTTATCATCCTCATAAAGCTTATCAGCAGGAATGTCTCCATTTACTATAGAACAAAAAATACAATTTTCCATATCATTATTTTATTTTTGTTAATTTAGAAATCTTATCGTAGAACAATTATTGTTATCCAAAAGCACTTATAATCAAAGGTTAAATTTAATCATTATTTAAGGATACAGTATATGCTTTCAAATTCAAGTTTAGAAACATTGTTTACAAAGGCGAGAAGTCAGAATGGTTGGCTGAACAAAGGTATCACTGATGAGCAGATTCACCAACTTTATGATTTACTGAAGTTTGGCCCTACCTCCGCCAATTGTTGCCCAGCTCGCTTTACATTTATCCGCACCAAAGAAGCAAAAGAAAGACTAAAGCCTTATTTGGATAGTGGAAATATCAACAAATCAATGAGTGCACCTGCCGTGGCAATTATTAGCTATGACATTGATTTCTATGAAAAACTACCATACCTTTTTCCTCATACTAACGCTAAATCCTGGTATGAAGGGAAAGAGCAAAAAATAAAGTTTACAGCTGAACTAAATGCTACACTTCAGGGCGCCTACTTTATCATAGCAGCCCGCTCGATTGGCCTTGATTGTGGACCAATGATTGGCTTTAATAAAGAAAAATTAAACCAAGAATTCTTCCCCAATGAAAAGGTTAAATCAATCTTCATCTGCGGTATTGGTTATGGCGACGACACAAAGGTTCGCCCAAGATCTCCTCGTTTAGACTTTGAAGAGGCTTGTGAAATATTGTGACATTTCCTAACTTAATTTAAATTCAGAAAAAGGCTTTTTTCGGCCAATTTACTTTCTAAAAAAGATTTTTGTATATCTGGCCAGGAGTTTATCTCGAGCTCCTTGCCACCACAGTGAGGACTTTTGCCGCTCTCCATAGCCTAACTTAACGTCAAGCCAGAGCATAAAGTGGCGCAATCTTGTGCCGGCAAGTCGGAGACCTAATTTATGAAGCCATCGAGAATAGTCTTTGTTGTAAGGACATACACGTATACAGATGGAACAATCGGTGTTTTGTGCCGCCCAAAATCCAAAACATTTTTCACCATCTACAGACCATTTTTTAACGCCATGAATATTTGACTGGTTGTAAGTGTCTTTTGATGGAGGACCATCTGGAATAGCTTTTACAGGGCAGCCCTTTGTACATCGTCTGCAGATTTCACAGAACTCTTTGACACCGAACCTAATGGGCCGATCGTGAGCTAAAGGCAAATTTGTGTAGACTTTTCCCAAACGGATTCGAGGGCCGTACTTCGGAGTGATTAACAAACCGTGCCTGCCGTATTCACCTAGGCCAGCCTTAATCGCATAAGGAATTGCTAAGGATGTATCATTCATACTACCTATTGCTTCATAGCCAAGATTGCGTATATATTGTGTTAGCGAAAGAACGGTAAGAGCATCATGAGAATAGCCCAGCCCAGTTGCAGAACCGCTCAAAGCGGAAGGCACTGTTCTAACCAATTCATAGTCCATAGGTTGCGCAACAACGATAACATTATTTAAAGTATCAGGAATTTCAGCAGGTCTAGAAGTTGCACTCATATCGCTGAATTTCCTACTGTATTCCCAACGATTGTCGTAGTTTGTGATACCTACGAGACCAGCTCCGAATTCTAGTGCTATTTTCTTAATTTCGTCGCTTGCCTGTTGTTCTGTACCCATATCGATTTGTGTATCTGCAACTGGAGTTTGCAGGGTAAATGCATCTGAAAACCCTTCCCTTCGATCGTCATCTTTATTAATCTCAGTTAAGAGATCGCTCACATGCCAGGCAGCATTTCTTAGCGCATAGTCTTTTTGTGAATAGCCGTCTGCTTTGCGCCAGGTTTTTAATGGCTCACGATAGGTAGCGTAGAACAGCTTGGTTTTTTTGCTTTTAATAGAGTCGTCCCACCAAGCACGACGAAAAACATCATTTTTCTGATCAAACCTCGCAAAATCATCCAAAATCTGAAAGCCGGCCTCGAGGTCATTTGAATTATTTTTTTTTACTATTTCTTCTATGCCCATAGTTATTTTCCGTATAAATTTAAACTCAGTATATACCCATAAGGGAATTCAAATCAAGAACCATCTAATCAACTAAGTTTAGTGTTTCGTTTAGTGAAAAACTTTTGCAATAATAATCCAAAAATAATTAACACAATACCAACAACTGTTGAAGTCAATATAACTTCTCTAAGGAACAACTGGATAATTAATAATGACATAAATGGCGTAATAAATACCAAGCTAGTAACTTTTGCAATACTCGAGGTCATTCTCAAAGCCGATTGCCAAACAACAAATGTAACTCCCATCTCAAAGAGTCCAACGTAAGCGGCGCCAATAAAACCATTCATTGAAGGAATCACAAATGTAGAACTAAAGAGAACAGCAAAGGCAATAAAAGGCAAACTAAATAGAAAAATTAAAAACAAACTAACCACAGTATCATTTTTGTGTTTTGTATTGAACAACCAAAACAACGCCCAAATTACGGTTGTTATCAAAGCATAAATAACACCTTTCGGGTTATCAAATTGCAGTGACAAAAGATCGCCATTAGTAGCAATAACAATTACACCAATATAACTGATGATGATTGAGAGAAATGCCTTCATACTAATTCTTTGCTTTAGAATCGGGATTGATAAAATAACCATCATCACCACCCAACTATAATTTATTGCCATAGCTTCTTGTGCAGGTAATATATCGTAAGCTTTAAGTAGAATAATGTAGTAAAGGCAGGGATTTAAGATTGCTAGAAGAGCACAGCGCAACAAACCCTCCATTGTGAAGCGTCGAATCAGTTTTAATTTCCCTTGAAAAAGAAGAATAAAGAAAAAAGCTAAGACTGAAAATATGGTTGCATAAAAAACCAACTGAACAGGTTCCAAATATTCTAGTGAAAGCTTAAAGGCAGTGGCTACTGTGGACCAGAAAAATATAGCAATAGCTGCAAAAAAATAGGCTTTATTTTGGTTTGAAATCGACATTGATATCTTGATTTAATTATTTAAATTAAGCGGTTACCTCATATAAGCACAACTGACAACTCACACCTTCAACAACGTTATAGTCTGTAGTAAAGCGTTCTAAACAACGCCACAAATTCTTTTCTTCTAGCTCTATGATAGTTTTATCATAGGGCAAAAAGTCCCACTCTTGATCGCGCACAGTAAAGCTAATATATCCGCCAGTTTTGGTAACTCGTACCATTTCTGAAAATGCTTCAGGTCCAACATGTCCACAGGTAAATGTTCCAGCACAAATAATTGCATCAAAAGTTTTGTCTTTAAATGTAAGTTTTTCAGTTAAGTCAGCTAAACCAAGAGATTGATACACATTTTTTTCCAAAGCTTGGTCTATCATTGGCTGAGAAAAGTCAACTCCCACAATATTTTTAAATTTCTTCTCGTGAAGTATTTCGCCTACAAGCCCAGTACCACATCCAGCATCAAGTATTTTAGCTTTGGAATTATCTAAATATTTAAGTAGAAGCTCGGTAGTAATCGAGTGACCAATATAGCCAATTATTTCAACAACATCACGGTCATAACTTTCAGCCCAAATCTTGTAGAGATCTTCTAACTCAACCTTGTTAGTGGCATGTAGTGCGTTAAACACAATAGGATGCATGCTGTCAGTATTTTTCAAAAATTTCTCCAGGAACTGCTAAAATAAACCACTCCTTTTGATCCTCAAGCTACATCAACCAGAAGTATCTTATCCTAACATAGGGTCCAAGGTGAGTCTATAAATTAAATCACACCAATAATGCTACCTATCATGCTTTTCTAATCAAAGCATAACAATAAACTACGAGACCAATCCATACACCAACAAACCCAATTAGTTGGTCAATGTTAACTGGCTCTTCATGCAGTAAATAACCAACTAAAAACTGAATTGTAGGGGTAATAAAAAATAATATGCCTACTGTTGTCATAGGTAGGAGTTTTGCTCCAATAGTGAAAAGTGCTAAAGGAAGGACAGTAACAAAACCCGCCAAGATTAATAATACATCTGTAGTTAAATTGATATTAAGAAAGGAAACTTCATGAAAAAAATACATCCATATTGTGAATACAAAGGCCACTGGTAAAAGTAATAAAGTTTCAATATAAAGTCCAGGCACTGCGGAAGTAACCATTGCTTTTCTCGCAACCCCGTATAAGGCAAAACTGACTCCAAGTATAAAACCCAACCATGGAAAAGAGTCACTACTAAACACATAATACAAAGCTCCCACTGATGCAAACAGAGCCGACCACTGCTTTAATCTGGAAATTCTTTCATGGAAAAAAATATAACCTCCTAACATACTTATTACTGGCGCCAGAAAGTAACCCATAGAACCCTCAATTACTCGTCCAAGGTTAACGGCAACAATATAAGTTCCCCAATTAATAGTTATAAGAGTAGCTGTCAACAACAAGAAAAGTAGCTCTTTGCGGGAAGTGATAGATTTCTTGAAATTAGTATGCCAACTTGATTTCAAGTAGACGATAATAAAAAGAATAGGCACAGCCCAAACCACTCTGTGTAGTAGAACTTCAGAAGGGTTTACATGATTTAATAATGCCCAATAAATAGGAAACAAACCCCAAAGAAGGTACCCCGACAAGATAAGTACGATACCCCTATTCATGAATTCTTCCCTCTATAAAGAAACGGTTGGCTATTGTTGATAAAAGGGAAGGTTATTTAGATGCTTTACTTTTTGCTTTAATAGGTTTCTTAATATTGTTACTGCCGAGACTACCAATTTTTTTAGTGTTGTCATTGATTTCATGCAAAGTTTCATTAATACGAAATAGGATAACAACAAGCTCACACGCTACTCTTGAAGCAAGGGAACCACCGACAACCCAAACTAGACCACGAAAGAAATCACCTTCAAGTATATCCCCAATCCCTTTTGTTATAAATGCAAACAATAGTATCCAATAGAAAATCGTAAGTAACTTAGGGGTCACCATTTCTTCTAGATAAAAAATGTAGTGTTTATCTAGTTTATCAAACCTATCAAGCGAAGGCTTAGCAGCTTTTTTTACACTGTCCCATAGTTCATCTTTGCTCATTTTTAATCCTTATTCTCCTCTGCATATGACCATTATAATACCTATGAATTTTGAGGTTGTATATTCATACTTTTACTGCAGATTAAATGAACAAGATTAAAGGACAAAAAAAAGCCCATCCAAAAGACGGGCTTTTTTATCTAAAAGTAAAACTAATTACTCATGTGAAGCTACAGTTGTAAACACACCACCAATAATTTCTTTCTCTGCATAAGAGCCTTTACCTTCACCCACTGCAGTGAACTCAACGCCAGTAGCGCCAACATAGTCAACAACTAGGCCGCCTGAAATATACTTCAGACATGTGCCTAAGTCACCAGCACTACATTGAATACCTGGAGCGTTGGCTATATTCATGACCTGTGCCTGAATGGCAGCTCTGTCAGTTGAACCTGCGGCTTGAGAGGCTAGGATAATTAGAGCCATCGCGTCATAAGCCTCGGCTGAGTATGCCCCTGTACCATCAACACCACCCGCTTCAGCAACTGATAACCAGTTAGCAGCTAGTGCACCACTTGGTGCAGGCAATGTACCCCAAGAACCATCTCCAACTGCACCTGAAGTAGTTGTACTCATCATACCATCAGCAAAGACGTAGTCACTAAACGCGCCCGTATCTTCCGACGCAGCAATGATTCCCTTACCACCTGTATCAGCATAACCAAGAACAGCTAGTGTAGTTGAACCACCTGCAGATAAGGCAGCGACATCAGCAGAGTAGTCCGCTTTATCGTCTTCATGACCTGACATAACGGTAATAGTTCCACCTACAGCCTCATAGGCAGATGCGAATGCATCAGCTAAACCCTTTCCGTAGTCATTATTTGTGTAAGTTACTGCCATATCAGTTTGTCCTCTTGATATCGCAATATCAGCAAGAACTTGTCCTTGTCTTGCATCAGAAGGTGAAGTTCTAAAGAACCAGCCACCGTCTTCTTGATCTGTCAAAGCTGGTGAAGTAGCTGATGGTGAAATAGCAACAATACCGTTAGGTACAAGCACATTACTTATCACCGCGCCAGTATTACCAGAACAGTTAGGACCCATAATGGCGATAACATTTTCGTCATTAATCATACGCTCTGCTTCAGCAATTGCAGCGTCTGGATCGATACACTTTGAGTCACCTTGGATAACTACAATCGTTCCTTGAAGGTAGTTACCAGAGTCATTTGATTCTGTGACCGCCAAATTAGCACCACCAGACATAGCGCCTATCATAGATTCGAGTGGCCCTGTAAATCCTTGTAACTCACCAATATTCACAGTAGCACCAAATGATGCTGTTGCCATCGTAGCTGACAGTACAAAGCCAGCCGTTATTTTAATAAGATGTTTCATTTTCTCTCCTGTTTTAAAAAAAAGATCCCCAATGCTTAATAGTCTTCATTAAAAGCATATTTCAAAAGGGATTCTGGTTAATGATAATCATTTTCTTGGCTTTTGTGTTAAAAATATTTGAAAAAAAATAAAGAAAAGCTTTTCTATAGCAATTTTTCTTGACAACTATCTGTGATTTATTACAGTTCCTTGTTTTTTTCCGGCAGGATGCCTCCAGGTGTAAACCTCATCACCGTAAGAAGCACTGACCCCATAAGGATATACCTTAAGAAGTGAACTCGGTCTTCTAAGAACTCCGTTATAATATTCCCTTCCTCAGTGAAATTACCAATCATTTCAACAAACCAGAGACCCATAGGTCCCGACTGAATCCAAAGAAACCAAATAATAAAGGCACCAATTACCGATCCCAAATTATTACCAGAGCCGCCCACAATAACCATCACCCATATCAAAAAAGTAAATCGCAAGGGTTGGTAGGACGTAGGAATAAATATTCCATTGTAGGTTACCAATAAAGCCCCAGCAACACCAACAATCGCAGAACCGATGACGAATATTTGTAGATGTTGACGGGTAATATCTTTACCCATCGCAGAGGCTGCAACTTCATTATCTCTTATCGCCCTTACCTTTCTACCCCATGGTGAATCAAGCGCAAGATTAGCCAACACAATCATTACAACCAAAATCGTAATAAAGAGGCCTGAATAGCAAAGTTTAACAAAGATAACTGAAGATGCTCTGACATATTGACTTAACTGGGCTGTTTGATCCGCTAACGGGAGTAACTCCAAGCTTGAGCTGTGGAACCAAGAAACCATATCCTGAAACCAAACAGAATTTTGTAAGTTAACCTCATAAGGCACAGGCCTAGAAAGACCGGCGACATTTTTAACGCCACGAACAAACCAGTCTTCATTTTTTATGACGTAGAGAGTAATTTCTGCAATACCTAAGGTCGCAATTGCTAGATAGTCTGCTCTTAAACCAAGTGTGATTTTTCCAATCGACCAGGCAGCTCCAGCGGCAGCTAAGCCACCCACTATCCAAGAAAACATGACATGCATCCCTAAACCACCTAAGTAACCGGTTTTTGCAGGGTTTACCTTTTCTATTAAATCTGCAGCATTAGAAAAATAATAGCGAGTGGCCAGGTAACCAATAATTACAACTAGAGCGATTAACCATTTGTTATATCCTTTCCTATTAAGTAAGACTCCAGTAACAATCGTTATCGCTCCAAGTAGCAACGCAAAGAGCATCTTAAATCCGCCAACTTCAATAGCTTCAGCAACAGGTTGTTGCGATATCAGAATTACACTAACCCCACCCAGTGCAGCAAAACCCATAATTCCAACGTTAAAGAGTCCTGCATAACCCCACTGGATGTTCACGCCAAGAGCCATAATCGCTGAAATCAGACACAAGTTGAAAATACCAAGAACCAATGCCCATGACTGATTAAAGCCAACAAACAGAAGTAATAAGGCCATTATAGTGAAACTAATGGTTGTTTTATGTGATTGCCAAATGTTATCAAAATTACTCATCAACTAAAACCTTCCCTTTAAAAATACCTGTCGGCCTAATGAGTAAGACAATGACCAAGATCATAAAGGATATTGCATATTTATATTCAGTACCAATAAGCTGCACCAAAGAGGTAGGATGCATTGATAATGGCAACAAATAAATTAAAAACTTCTTATAAGCGTAAGTCAGTAGAACTTCAGAAAATGCGATCAAAAAAGCCCCTGCAATTGCTCCTAATGGTGAGCCAATACCACCAACAATAACTGAAGCAAATATAGGTAACAACAATAAATGGTACTGTTGCGGGGTGAATCCTTTATCCAAACCATAAAGAGCACCAGCAATCGTTGTAAGAGAGGCCACTAATAGCCAAGTCACTGTTACCACCTTATCAGGATCAATACCAGATAGTAGCGCTAACTCCTTATTATCTGAATAGGCACGCATCGCTTTACCTGTCTTGGTTTTTTGTAGAAAATAAAAAACAAAAGCAACTAACAATATGGCAATAGTGACAGTAAGGAACTGAGAAGTTTTAAGCGCTATACCCTGTTCGAGTCCAGTGAAAGCCTTAAACTCTCTTACACTAAATATAAATCTTTCACCGTCTGCAAAAATTTGTGGTCTAGGCCCAAGAATAAACCTCACTAAACCGCCAGTAACAAACATTACACCAATCGAAGCCATTACTATAGTGATCGATTTTGCTTTTACTCTACGATAAAATTTATAAACCAATCTGTCCATTGATAGTAAATAGATTGCAGTTCCTATGATAGCTACGGGAATTACTAATAAAGCTGTCGGAATGCCACTGATTGTCCAACCTTGATTGATCATAAACCCAGTCAGCAATATAACTATCATTGTGCCAAAAGCCATACTATCACCTTGAGCAAAGTTGGAGAATCGTAAAACTGAATACACTAACGTCACCGCCAATGCACCAAGTGCCAGTTGCGAGCCGTAAGACAATGCCGGTAGAATGACAAAGTTTGTCAGTAAAGCGAAGGCGTTAATAATATCAATAGAATCTGACGACATTCAACCTCCTAAAAATTTCTTTCTAACTTCTGGGTCATTAATCAATTCATGTCCAGTCCCTGTATGTTCATTACGACCCGATACTAAAACATAGCCTTTGTCTGCTATGTTGAGTGCTTGCTGTGCATTTTGTTCAACCATAAGTACTGCCATTCCAGCATCCCTTACATCCAATATATTGGAAAAAATCTCATCCATTACAATCGGTGACACGCCAGCAGTTGGCTCATCTAAAAGCATCACAGATGGCTGTGTCATCATAGCCCGACCAAAGGCAACCTGCTGTCTCTGTCCGCCTGAAAGTTCTTCAGCTAATTGTCTACGTTTTTCATAAAGAATCGGAAAAAGGCTATAGACTTCTTCCATCGTTTTTTTGATGTCATCTGTCCTAAGGAAAGCGCCCATCTCTAAATTTTCTTCAACAGTCATTGATGGAAACACGTTTTTGTTCTGAGGAACAAAAGCCAAGCCCAGACTAATTCTTTCTTGAGTAGAAAGCATTGAAATATCATTTCCATCAAGTGTAACTGAACCTGATGTCGCTTCCAGCATACCTAAAAGCACTCTCATTACGGTAGACTTGCCAGCACCGTTTGGACCTACAATCACCGCCAGTTCACCTTTCTCAACTTTAACGGAGCATTCATGCAGTATTGGAACTACGCCATAGGCGGCTACCAAATTAGTTCCTTCTAGATAAGCCACTACGCCGAAACCTCGGTTCTCAAACCTTTGCCTAAATAGGCATCGATTACTGCATCACTGCTCTTAATTTCATCCGGAGAGCCTATGGTCAGAATTTGACCTTCAGCTAGAACAACGACCGGGTTGCACAACCTGGAAATAAAGTCCATATCATGCTCAATCATACAAAAGGTGTAACCTCTTTCTGAATTGAGTCGCAAGATGGCATCTCCTATCTGCTTCAATAGTGTTCGATTCACTCCTGCCCCTACCTCGTCTAAAAGTACCACCTTAGCTTCTACCATCATTGTACGAGCCAACTCGAGCAATTTCTTCTGACCTCCAGAAAGGTTGCCTGCTCTTTCATTTTTTAAATGACTGATATTCAAAAAGTCAATGACCTCCTCTGCTTTTTCTTGTAGGATTTTTTCTTCTTCTTGGATTTGTTTACGCTTGAGCCAGGTATTCATCAAATGTTCTCCCGATTGATTGGCAGGAACCATCATTAAATTCTCTAACACGCTCAAAGTTGGGAATTCATGCGAAATTTGAAATGTCCTGAGTAGTCCCTTGTGAAAGAGTTGATGAGAGGTCAACTCGGTAACATTCTCACCGTCAAGAATGATTTCCCCTTCTGTTGGTTGGTATAGGCCGGCAATTAAGTTAAACATCGTGGTTTTTCCAGCGCCATTAGGTCCAACCAAACCCGTAATAGAGCCTCGGTCGATGTGCAAATCAACACCATCAACAGCCTTGATACCACCAAAATGTTTTGATAAATTCTTAACTGTAATCATTTATTAATTCCTGGCCCTCAGTCGTTATAACAAAAAAGTGGCAAATTATCCTTTATTTCTTATGGCTATGCTTCTACATTTAGGGCAAAACTTTCTTAAAAGTTTTAACCACTACGCTTGAATAGACACCAGCAGAAACATAGGGATCAGCATCGGCCCAATCTCTAGCCTCCTTAAGATCTTCAAACTCTGCAACAACCAATGAGCCCGTAAACCCTGCCTCACCCGGTTCGTTGTTATCAATAGCTGGATGAGGGCCAGCCAAAATAAGTCGACCTTCATCTTTTAATTTATTCAATCGATCAATATGCTCAGGACGTGCCTCAATTCTTCTTTCTAGGCTATTTTCTACGTCCTGTGAAATAATTGCGTATAACATTTGAACTCTTTAGAGATCTAATACGTCTTGCATGGAATACAGTCCATTTGGCTGGTTAGTTAGCCATTGAGAAGCTTTTACAGCTCCGTTAGCATAGGTCATCCTAGATGAGGCCTTGTGGGTGATTTCAACACGTTCCCCTTCCATAAAAAAAGTAACTGTATGTTCACCAACAACATCACCACCCCTGATAGATGAAAAACCAATAGTTTGCCGGTCTCTAGGCCCTTCTTTGCCTTCACGTCCATACACTGCACAGTCAGACAAATCTCTCCCAAGTGCATTGGCAATGACCTCGCCCATTTTAAGTGCTGTACCAGAAGGAGCGTCGACCTTATGACGGTGATGAGCTTCTACAATTTCAATATTAGAATCAGCGCCAATCACCTTTGCAGTTGTCTCTAGGAGCTTAAGAGTTAAATTCACCCCAACACTCATATTCGGCGCAAATACAATCGGTATATCGCTTGATGCTTGGTCGATGACCTTAAGGGCATCATCACTAAACCCCGTTGTCCCTATAACCATTGCTTTACCGGCACTCTGACAAGTTGATAAAGCATCTAGTGTTGCTTCAGGCCGAGTGAAATCTATCAAAACGTCGAAACCTTTGAGCACTCCTTTGATATCATCTCCTCTATTGAGTATTGAGCCTTGTGATACATTAGGGTTAAGTTTAACAGCCTCTATTAAAGCTTGCCCCATTCGCCCATTTGAACCGGTTATTGCAATTTTAGTCATTAAAAGAATCCTCTATAAAGCCATTATTTTTTGTAATCTTGTCAATCTCCTTAAGAGTTTTAAGTAAAGCCGATATTTGATTCATTGGCATAGAATTTAATCCATCACTTTTAGCAATAGATGGATTAGGATGAGTTTCCATAAAAATGCCAGAGACACCAGCAGCAGCAGCAGCTCTTGCGAGAACAGGTACCATTTCTCTCTGTCCTCCTGAGCTGTCACCTTGACCTCCAGGTTGTTGAGCAGAATGCGTTGCATCAAATACGACGGGGCAATTTGTTGACCTCATGCTAGACAAACCCCTCATATCCGAAACCAATGTGTTGTAGCCAAAAGAAGTACCTCTTTCACAGACCAATATCTGTTGATTACCTGTTGCCTTAGCCTTTTGAACAACATTGTCCATGTCCCAAGGTGCCTGAAATTGACCTTTTTTAATATTCACGGGTAGACCTTGTTTACATACATTTTGAATAAAATTTGTTTGCCTAACCAGAAAGGCTGGAGTTTGCAAAACATCTACCACCGAGGCGACCTCATCAAGCGGTGTATCTTCGTGCACATCTGTGAGTACAAAAACGCCTACCTCAGCTTTAACTTTTTCTAAAATTCTAAGACCCTCTTCGATGCCTAAACCACGAAAGCTATCTGCACTGGTGCGGTTGGCTTTGTCAAATGAAGACTTATAAATAAAATTAATATCTAATTCAGCACATACTTTTTTTAAGTAACTCGCACTCTCCATAGCTAATGACTCCGACTCAACGACACAGGGTCCAGCAATCAAAAAAAATGGCTGATTAATACCAGCATGAAAATCTAATAACTTCACGAACTTCACCCAAGACTTAAATATAAAACCAAATTATATTCGTTTAAAATAACCATTGTTACAAATTCAATCAAACCATGACCCAAAAGACACCTAACATATTAAAGCGAATCGTTGCCAGAAAGCGTGAAGAAATTGATGAATCAAGAAGTCGTATCCCGATAGAAAGGATGATTGAGAATACTCAGTTTGCCGACAATACGCGTGGTTTTTATAAAGCATTGGCTACAAAAGTTAACAATCGCCAGAGCGGTGTTATTGCTGAAATCAAGAAAGCCTCACCAAGTAAGGGTGTATTGTGTGAGAACTTTGACCCTGTTGAGATAGCAAAAAGTTATGAGAATGGGGGTGCCAGCTGCCTGTCTGTCTTAACTGATAGAGATTTCTTTCAGGGAGACCCTCAGAATTTAATAAAAGCGCGTGCCGCTGTTTCAATTCCAGTAATAAGGAAAGATTTCATCATTCAACCCTATCAAGTCTATGAATCAAGAGCGATGGGAGCTGATTGTATTTTACTCATCGTATCCTGTTTGAAAGATGCAGAACTTAAAACGTTGAGTGATCTTGCAATATCCTTAACAATGGATGTCTTAGTTGAAGTACATGACCTAAGTGAGCTTAAGCGTGCTCATAGACTTGACTTGCCAATGATCGGCATCAACAACAGAAATCTTAGTAGTTTTGACGTCGATCTGCAAACCACTCTAGACTTGCTTGAAGAAATTGGTGATGATAAACTTGTGATCACTGAATCAGGCATCACTTCTAGGGATGATGTGGCATTGATGCATGAACACAATGTCTACGGCTTTTTGGTTGGTGAAGCCTTTATGCGGCAATCTGACCCTGGCAAACAACTTAAGGAGTTTTTTCAATGAACATTTCTGTTAAATGGATTGATGGGATGTTGATGGTTGGTAAATCTGATAGTGGCCACGCCATCGTGATGGATGGACCTCCTGAGATTGGTGGGGAAAATTTAGGCGTCAGACCAATGGAGATGCTACTGCTTGGAATGGCTGGCTGTACAATGATTGATGTCGTAAGTACACTCGAAAAAATGCGGGAAAATCTGTCTGATTGCCAAACTAAAGTGAGTGCAGATCGAGGTGATAAATACCCAAAAGTTTTTACCAATATTCACGTCCATTTTATTTTGAGAGGAAAGAAACTTAACCCATTAAAGGTTGAGAAGGCAATCAAACTTTCAGCTGAAAAGTATTGTTCAGCCTCAATTATACTTGGTAAAACTGCAGTCATAACCCATGACTTTGAAATCATAGAATAATGTTTGGTTGGATTGGAACGATTACGGAGTAATCGTCATAATTACTATTGCATCACTCAAATACTCGTCTGAAATATATACAGTATAATATGCACTCTTCGGAGAGATGGCCGAGTGGCTGAAGGCGTTCCCCTGCTAAGGGAATATAGGCTTTAACTCCTATCGAGGGTTCGAATCCCTCTCTCTCCGCCACTCATTTTTTCAATCACTTTACACTACTCTCAGATTAACTTTTAATCTACATTTCTAGTAATTGGTGGTATATTCTTTCATATGCTTATAAGAAATTCCACACTTCTCCTGGCTCTTTTTTACTCACAGCTTTTATTTGCTGAGGATTTAAATAACTACAAATATGAAAACTATAAAGCAAGTGCTGTTGAGGTTAGCTTTAATAGTATTCTTCCGAAAATGCGTGCTGAAATGTATGACGGAAAGGAAATTAGTGGCTTAATGTATAAACCAGATGGAAGTGGTCCTTTTGAGGCTGTTGTAATGTTGCATGGAGCAGGCGGTATATTTCCTTATCAACTTGACTGGGCAAGACAGCTGCGTGATGAAGGATATGTCGTGCTATTTGTTGATAGCTACTGTAAAAGA
>Ga0209554_1001001_pt1 | contig 22416 bp, 21 predicted proteins | sample MarorgKNORR_S2LV_5_FD_188221 | JGI IMG/M metagenome (GOLD analysis project Ga0209554, IMG submission 188221) | Marine microbial communities from the Southern Atlantic Ocean, analyzing organic carbon cycling - Bottom_A/KNORR_S2/LV (SPAdes) (version 2) | ecosystem: Environmental > Aquatic > Marine...
GGCCTGGATGGACTTGAACCAACGACCTCGGTCTTATCAGGACCGCGCTCTAGCCACCTGAGCTACAGGCCCACATAGTGGGGAGTGGCCAACAGCCACGTTTGGATTATAGCGACTGGTCGTGGAGGCGGCAAGGTGGGGGGTGGCATGAGCCCTAAGTCGCCCCATGAAAATACCGGGAACTGGCGTCAGCCTATCTCTGGGCCGTTGCCATCGGCGCCACCATCTAGATCTGATTCAAGTGGCGTGTGGAGGGTCCTCGATAGTCTGCGGCGTCGTGGCTGGCGGCCGTGATTTCCGCCGTTGGCCGCTGCCTTCACCGGTCTCCGACGTGCGGGTGGGCGCCCGTCCTGCCCCTGCCCGTTCCGCGACAGCAGGTCCTCGGGTGTCCAGCCCTCGGGGAATTGGAGGGTGCGCACCGGATAGTTGATCACGATGCCCTCTTCTTTGAATCTCTTGTGAAGCAATTTCATCATGTCCGACTGGACGACAAAGCTGCCCCAGCGGTCCGTGGCCTGAACGAATAGCCAGAAATTGACGTTGGAATCGCCAAAATTATCGAAGGCGAAATACTCGCCGTACTCTTTGATGGCCATGGGGTGGGTTCCTATGATCGTGTCCATCACCTCGTGGCAAATCTCCTCCACGCGGTAGAGGTCGCTGTCATAACTGGTCCCGCACTCGAAATACACGTTGACCGCGTTGTTCGGCTGCTGATAGTTGGTGATGATGGTCTCGGCGAACTTGGCGTTAGGCACCACCACCAAGTTGTTGCGCCAGTCTCGTATCCGGGTGCTGCGCCAGCCCACCTCCACAACGTATCCCTTGAGGCCATTCTCCAACTGGATGTAGTCTCCGGTGGTGATCACTCCCTCGGTCATCACGTAAGTGCCGGCGAACAGATTGGCAAGGGTGGGTTGCAGAGCCAGGGCCACCGCCAGACCGCCGATGCCCAAGCCGGCGATGAGGGGGGTGATGTTGATGTCTAGCACATCCATCACCAGCAGAACGCCGATGCCATAGATAATCACGATGCCAACGCGCCTAATAAGGGGGAATAGGCGCAGGTCCACCACTTTTTGGCTGCTGCTTGCCAGACTGGCCAGGTACCAATCGGTGGCGCTGGAGAGCAGCCCGACGACCATCATGATCGCAAGCACCACACCCAAAGCCCGGCCCACGGCATCCGCGGTGCTCTGTTGAGAAGAGGTCAGGTCCAGGGGAACGGACAAAGCCAGGTATAGACCCAGCACCAGGATGGCCAATGTGGTGGGCCAACGGATAGACTTCACCAGCCGGGAGTCCAGGTCGGTTGGTGTCCAGCTGGTGAACCGGATGATGATGGGAAATACCAGCTTGTGGACGATGAACGCCACCACGACGGCAATCAGAACGATCGCGCCTGAGGTGGCGGGGTCCAACCACTCTGGGTCGCCCAGTCCAAAGCGGGCCAATATCGGTTCCAACAAGTTGGACTCCATGGGAAAAGTTTGGGAAAAGTCAATGAGAGGGCGGGCTTAAACCCAAGACGCAAGCCTTAATTTCCAGCGCCCGAATTATACCATTCAGGCTCAGCTGGCAGGTCCGGAGTTGCCGCCGTTCTTGAGACGTTTTAGCAGCAGGGGGAGCAGCTCGCCGGAGGGGCCGTTGAGGGTGATGTCGCACCAGCGGGTGAGCGTGGTCTCCTCAGGGTTGATCTCGATCAACTTGGCCCCCAGCTCCTTGGCGACCAGGGGCAAGCGCGCCGCCGGGTTCACGGTCCCGGAAGTCCCCACCAGCAGCATGCAATCGCAGTTCTCAGCCTGCTCGCGGCTGGCCAGTAGCACGTCTTCGGGAATCGGTTCGCCAAACATGACCGTGTCCATCTTGATCACCCCACCGCAGTGTGTGCAGATGGGCGGCAGGCTATCGAAGTGGTAGCCGTCCCTGGGCTGGCGCACTCCGCAGCCAAGGCACCGGAGCCAGGTCCGGTTGCCGTGGATCTCCACCAGCGACCGGCTGCCTGCCTCCCGGTGGAGGTTGTCCACGTTCTGCGTCACCACGCACTGCAGCGCCCCCATCTCTTCCATCTCGACCAGGGTATGGTGCCCCGGATTGGGCTCCGCTTGGTCGACGGCCAACTTCATCTCGTAGGTTGGGTCGCCGGGTTTGTCTTCGTTGCGGAACCGGGCCTCCCACCATTCTCCGGGGTCTTTGATGAACTCCCGGTAGGAAAGGTTGGTGGGCTCGCCGTGCTTGGTCCAGAGTCCGCCGGGACCCCGGTAGGGAGGGATGCCGCTCTCGACAGACAGCCCGGCGCCGGCCAGCGCGACCACGTGTTTGGAACGCAGGATCAGCGCGGCGGCCTCGTCCAGGGATCGGGATAGTTCGTCGGCGAGCTCTAACATGGTTGACCTGGGTATTTTAACCGTGAGGAGTCAAACTGAGAAGGGTTAGTTGCCCAAGTAAACCCGGCTGCGCCGGCCGGTTAGATTGACGAGGGGAAGGCTTCGCGGCCGATCAGCGGGACGAAGCGGCAGGGACCAAGCATGCGCAAGGAGATGCCCTCACCCGTGCGCAGGACGCAGACGAGTTCCTGCTGGTCGCGGTTGCCCACAGGCACGATCATGCGGCCGCCGACCGCTAGCTGGGTGACCAACCTCGGCGCCAGGGAAGGGGCCGCGGCGGAGACCACGATGGCGTCATAAGGCCCGCGCCAGGGACAGCCAAGTTCGTCGGTGGCGTCTTCGACGATCACATTCTTGTATTCGAGGTCTTCGAGGGTATCCCGCGCCCGGTCCGCCAGGCCGCGGACCAGCTCCACGGTGACCACTCTGCCTTCCGGGACCAACTCGGCCAGCACGGCGGCCTGGTAGCCGGACCCGGCGCCAACCTCCAGCACCCGGTCGGCCGGTTGCAGACGGAGCGCTTCGGTGATCAGGGCCACGATGTAGGGCTGGGAGATGGTCTGGCCCTCACCGATGGCCAGGGGCACGTCAAGGTACGCCCTGTGACGTTCGCATGGGGGCACGAACAACTCCCTGGGCACTCGCTCCATGGCCTTCAGGACGGAACTTGACCTGATGCTGCGTCTCAAACTGATGAACAGTTCCCGCCGGTCGGAGAGCAGCTTCTTGTCCGATTCTTGTTCTCTCATCGATGCAATTTTAACATTACATAACGCGGGCAACAACGGAGTTTTCAGGCACGTTTACAATAATTTTCCTACCCTGCCGTCAGGAGTTATTGACTGCGAGAAACCCGTATGCTAACTTGCATCAAGTGAGCAGTGAAACGTTCAGTTTCTTAGAGATTTTGATAGGTTTTTCTGGCCAAATCCTGCCGGTAAAGCGTCTATGAGTCGATTAACGTGGTAGAGATTCAGACTAAAAACAGCCGAATAACTGAAAAGTCCCAGTGGCTCTCACTTCGGGACGCCTGCCACCTGCTTGATGTCAGCAACACGACATTAAGGCAGTGGGCCGACAACGGCTACCTCAGGGTGTACCGCACCCCTGGCGGCCACCGCAGGTTCCTCCGCGAGGACGTCGAATCCTTCGCCAACGCCCCCGAGCAGGCGCAAGAACAGGGCCGGGAAGACGCCATTGAAGGTTCGGCCCTCCGCAAGATTCGACGCAGCCTGAGCCGGAACGACGTTCTACAGCAGTCCTGGTACCAGAGTGTCGAGGAAGAGGGCAAGGTCCGGATGCGTCTCTTTGGACGCCGCCTGTTGTCCCTGCTGTTGCAGGAACCGGGCCCCCGCCGCCGCAGGCAGGAATTGCTAGAAGAGGCCCACCTGCTGGGCCGTGAGTACGGCACCGAGATGTCGGAACGGGGCGTGACCCTGAAAGACACCATCGAGGCCTTCGTTTTCTTCAGGACCATGGTCCTGGACTCCACCAACCCCGGCGCCTGGAGCCGCATAATCGAAGCGGCCGACCGGGTACTGGTGGGCATGGCGGCCGCTTATGAAGACTCAGACAAAAAACGCCGGTCAAATCCAAATGACCGAACCAAGCGAATATAGAACTGGCGCTGGCCTTTAATACTCCGTAAATAACTTATGTAGCCCTGGAGGGACCGCAGACAGATATGGATATAACCGACCGCAAGCTTCTGAACTTGATCCAGGCCCCCTTTCCCATGGTCGACCAGCCCTTCCAAAAACTCGGCGAAGAGGTTGGCATCACTGAACAGGAAGTTCTGGACCGTTTGACCGAACTGAAACGGACGAATGTCCTGCGTCAGATCAGCGCCATCTTCGACACCCGCCGCCTGGGTTTCAAGACCACATTGGTCGCCATGGCCTACGAGCCGGAACAGTTGCACGCCGCCGCCATGGAGATCAACAAACACCCCGGCGTGAGCCACAATTACGCCCGGGAAGGCTCCTACTACAACCTGTGGTTCACCCTGGCCGTGCCCCCGGAACACGACCTGGAGGCCACCGCCGACTACATGGCACGCAAGACCAATGCCCTGGAACAGCGGATCATGCCCACCAAACGGTTCTTCAAGATCGGCGTCAACTTCGACATGGTCAACAAGAAAGGGTCATCGTTCAATTTCTCTCCTGACAACGTCAAAGCCGATAAGGCCGGCGGAGAGACCGCCGCCAACAAAGAAGAAGCCGACTCCTGGAACAAGGCGGTCCCGGTGACCGAGGCTGAGAAGGACGCCATCCGCGGGATGCAGGAAGACCTCGAACTCATTCCCCGCCCTTACGATCAGATCGCCGAGCAGTTGAGCATGACGACCGATGAGCTGTTCGCCCTGGCCAGGGACTTCCAAGACCGGCGCATCATGCGGCGCTACAGCGCAGTGCTGCACCACCGCCGATCCGGGTTCAAGGCCAACGCAATGATCGTCTGGAAGGTTCCTGAAGAGCGTTCCGAGGAAGTGGGCCTGATGATGGCCTCCCATGACGCCGTGACCCACTGTTACGAGCGCCCGACCTTCCCTGACTGGCCCTACACGCACTTCACGATGGTCCACGCGACCACCCCCAAGGGCTGCGAAGAGATCAACAACGAGATCAGCGAGGCCACGGGGATCACCGAACGCCTGGTCCTCTACAGCACCAGGGAATACAAGAAGACGCGGGTCCGCTATTTCGTGCCCGACTACGACGAATACCTAGCTACAGAAAAGCCCGACGCCGTGATCACGGCCTGATTCCCAATCATGGCGCGACGCGCATCATGTCCAAACATAGAGAGCTTATGACAACCTTTTATCCTGTTTTTTTGAACCTAACTGGCCGCCAGTGCGTCATCATCGGCGGCGGGCAAATCGCCGAGGGCAAGACCTCGAAACTCCTCGATTCGGACGCGAAGATCGTGGTGATCAGCCCCGATGCCACCCAGACCATCCACTCCTTCGCCGAGCGCGGCGACGTGGAACTGGTTCTCCGCAAGTACCAGTCCGGCGACCTAGAAGGCGCTTTCTTAGCGATCGCGGCCACCAACGACCGGGTCGTCAATCAAGACATCTTCGAAGAGGCCGAGAGGCTGGGCGTCCTGCTGAACGCCGTTGACGACATGCCCCGCTGCTCTTTCATCGCACCGTCCATCGTGGAACGCGGCCCCGTGACCCTAGCAATCTCCACCGGCGGCGCCAGTCCAGCTTTGGCGCGCAAACTGCGGGAGACCCTGTCCGGCTCACCGGACCTGGACTGGGCCGATGCCACCGGCGTGCTCTCCAAGGCCCGCCAAGTTATCAAAGACAAACAGGTCGCACTTGACCCCCAGCGTTGGCAGTGCTGCATGACCCCGGAGCTACTCAGCATGGTCAAGGCCGGCCGGGAAGACGAAGCCCTGGAGCTACTGCTAAATGGCCTGCTAGGCAAAGATTCCAATGGCAAATGCTCCAACATCGCCGAGTGTGTTTCCGGTGGCTGCCAAGTACGTGACCAAGGCAGCCAGCGGTCCCAGGACCACATGGCCCAAACCGCGGGGGATTAACCACTTGCCTCCCGGCGACGAAGACGAAAGTTCAAACAGTTCTGGCATTCCCGCGATAAAAGTTGGAAGCCGGGGTAGCGCCCTGGCGCTGATCCAAGACCATGTGGTCATCAGCCGGTTGAAGGCCAACAGCCCCGCCCTGAATTTCGAGGTTGACACCGTCCGGACCAGGGGCGACGTCGACCAGACCTCCCGTCTCGCCGGCATGGGCCTGGGCATCTTCGTCAAGGAACTGGAACAGGAACTACTGAACGGAAAGCTGGACATCGCCGTCCATAGCCTCAAGGACATGCCCACCCAGTTGGCCGACGGCCTGGTGCTGGGAGCGGTATTGTCCCGGGAAGATGCTAGGGACGTGCTGGTAAACCGGTACGGCTGCCCCCTAGACGGCCTTCCCAAGGGCGCAAAGATCGGCACCAGCAGCCCCCGCCGCGCCGCCCAGTTGAAGAAATACGCCCCCCAAGTGGAGGTCGTCTCCATCCGCGGCAACGTGGAAACCCGGCTGCGGAAGGCCCAGGGTGAAGAGGCCGACGGGGCTATCCTGGCTGCCGCCGGCCTGATCCGGTTGGGACTGCAAGACCAGATCACCGAGTACCTGTCCGCCACCCAGTTCGTGCCCCCGCCAGGGCAGGGCATCTTGGCGGTGGAAGTGCGGGCCGACGACCACCGGATGCTCGAATTGCTATCGGCCATCGACGACGCGGACACCCGCTACGAGGCCACGGCCGAACGGGCTTTCTTGGCGGAGTTTGGCGGAGGTTGCAGCGTGCCGGTAGGCGCGTATGCCCAGTGCATCGGCGACGAGATTCTTATGACCATCTACATGAGCACCGAGGACGGCGAGAATAGCTTCACCACCAAGGTGCGAGGACCGAAACAGGACGCCCTTGGAATAGCCAGCGCGGCCTTCCAGACCCTGGAGAGAGAAGGCGGCGCCGATCTGGTGGCCGCGGCCAGGGCCAACCAAGCGTGATAATCCGCCCTGACGGTAGTTTATAAAGGGCGTTGTTAAGAGATGAAATATTGACCGGTAAAGTTTATCTGGTGGGCGCCGGACCCGGCGACCCCGGGCTGATCACAGTCAAGGGGATGTGGGCGTTGGAGCAGGCCCAAGTGGTGGTCTACGACCGCCTGGTGGACCCTGTGCTCCTGCAAGCCGTCCCCGAAGATGCCGAACGTATCTTCGTGGGCAAGGCCAGAGGCCGCCAGCAACTGACCCAACCCGAGATCAACCAACTGCTGGTGGACAAGGCCTCCCAAGGGCTCACCGTGGTGCGGCTTAAGGGCGGAGACCCATTTGTCTTCGGCCGGGGCGGCGAAGAAGCCCTCGAATTAAAGGCCAACGGACTGCCCTTCGAGGTGGTACCCGGCGTAACATCGGCCATCGCAGGCCCGGCCTACGCGGGCATACCCTTAACGCACCGTGGCATTGCAACCACCTTCACTGTCGTCAGCGGCAGCGAGGACCCGAACAAGCCCGAGTCCACCGTCCCCTGGGAGGTCCTGGCCAAGAACGGCGGCACCCTGGTGGTGCTCATGGGCTGGAAATCGCTGGAAACCATCCTGGCCACCCTGCGGAAAGAGGGGCTTCCGCCAACCACTCCGGCGGCCCTGGTGCAGTGGGGAACCTGGAGCGACCAGCAGACCGTCACTGGAAACATCACCAATATCTTGGAGTTGGGGAAAGACGCAGGACTGACTCCCCCCGTGATCACCGTGATCGGCGAGGTGGTCAAACTGAGGGAAGAGCTGGCCTGGTTCGACAACCGCACCCTCTTTGGCAAGCGCGTGCTGGTCACCCGCTCCCGGTCCCAGGCTTCCCGGCTGTGCACCCTGCTGGAACAGGCCGGGGCCAAGCCGGTGGAACTGCCCACCATCCAGATCGGCCCGTTGGAAGACTTCTCCGAGCTGGACGCCACATTAGAACGATTGACTGAATACAACTGGGTGATCTTCGCCAGCGCCAACGCGGTTGAGTCGGTGTTTGAGCGGCTGGCGTTAAAGGGTAAAGACGCCCGCGCTCTGGCCGGGACGACCGTCGGCGCCATCGGTCCAGCCACTGCCCAAGCCTTGGCCCGCCGTGGAATCACCGCCGACTTCGTGCCCAGCCGCCCGGTCTCCGAAGCAGCCCTCAAAGAGCTTTCGGGCCACGACTGGAAGGGCGTTTCAGTGTTGCTGCCATCCGCCGACATCGGCCGCGACGAACTGGAAAAGGGCCTCGCCGAGATGGGCGCCCAGGTCAACCGCTTGGCCGCCTACCGGAACGTGCCGGTTGAAGGCGTAAGCGGCCTGGCCAAACAGGCTTTTATCGACGGCGTTGATGTCGTAACCTTTACCAGTTCCTCAACCGTGCGGAACCTGGTGGACATGCTGGACGGAGACCTTACGGCCATCCAGGCCAGCTTCATCGCCTGCATCGGCCCGGTCACCGCCGCCACCGCCCGCGAGCTGGGGCTGCGGGTAGACCTGGAAGCCTCGGAACACACGGTCGAGGGCTTAGTCGACGCGCTGACCGGCCACTTCGCCGGCGGCGAGCTTTCCCGCCAGTAGTTTTCAAAAGAAGGTCTAGGAGAAAAGGATCATGACCAGCTTCCCCGACTCACGGTTGCGCCGCCTGCGTGTTAGCGATCCCATGCGCAACATGGCCCGGGAGACCCGGCTGTCCGTCAAGGAGTTCGTCTATCCGTTGTTCGTGGCCCACGGCAGCGGCGTTAAAGAGGCCATCGAACCGATGCCCGGCCAGTTCCAGATGTCCATAGACGTCCTATCTGAAGAGGTCGGCGAGGCCGCTGAGTTGGGCATCCCGTCCGTTCTGCTGTTCGGACTGCCCGCCGAGAAAGACCCCCTGGGCACCGAGGGCTACGACCCCGAGGGAATTGTCCAAGAAGCTGTGCGCATGATCAAGAAGAACCACCCCAACATGATGGTGGTGACCGACGTTTGCATGTGCGAGTACACCGACCACGGCCACTGCGGCGTAATCGCCAACGATAGGATCGACAACGACCAGACCCTGGAACTGCTGGGGAAGACCGCCGTGTCCCACGTGCAAGCGGGCGCCGACCTTCCCGCGCCGTCGGCAATGATGGACGGCCAGGTCTGGGCCATCCGCCAGGCATTGAACGACCACGGCTACGTAGACACGCCGGTCATGGGTTACGCCGCCAAGTACTCGTCCGGTTTCTACGGCCCCTTCCGAGTGGCCGCGAATTCCACGCCCAAGTTTGGCGACCGGAAGAGCTACCAGATGGACCCGGCCAACGCCCGCATGGCCATGCGCGAGATCGAGGCCGACATCGCAGAGGGCGCCGACATCGTGATGGTGAAGCCGGCCCTGTCTTATCTGGACGTCATCCGGCAGGCCAAGGACCGGTTCGACCTGCCCCTGGCCGCCTACAACGTCAGCGGCGAGTACTCAATGATCAAGGCCGCCGCGGCCAACGGCTGGGTCGACGAGAGAACCGTCACCATGGAAGTGCTAACCTCCATCAAGCGGGCCGGCGCCGACACCATCCTCACCTACCACGCCAAGGAAGTGGCGCGGTGGTTGAAAGAGTCGGAGTAGCGCTCGCACAGCAATCCTTTAAACAAAAGTGGCGAAGTGGCTTAAAGAAGCCGCGTAAATCTATTACCCCATTTTTAATCAGGACGTGGCATGCAACTTAGCAAGTCGGAAGCACTATTCGCCGAGGCGCAGAAATACATCCCCGGCGGCGTTAACAGCCCGGTCCGGTCATTCAAGTCCGTTGGCGGCACCCCGCCATTCATCGCCCGAGGCAAGGGGGCGCGGATCTGGGACGTGGATGGCAACGAATACATCGACTACCTAGGCTCCTGGGGGCCGTTGGTGTTGGGGCATTCCCATCCCGCGGTCGTCGAAGTCTTGAAAAAGACTGCCGAGAGTGGCACGAGCTTTGGCGCGCCCGTGGAACAGGAAGTCGAACTGGCCAAGATCATCTGCGGCGCCCTGCCGTCGGTGGAGTCGGTCCGGCTGGTCAGCTCCGGCACCGAGGCCTGCATGAGCGCCATCCGGCTGGCCCGGGCCTTCACCAGCCGCGACAAGATCATCAAGTTCGCTGGCTGCTACCACGGCCACGCCGACGGCCTGCTGGTCAAGGCCGGCTCCGGCGCACTGACGTACGGCATCCCCACCAGCGCGGGCGTTCCCGAGTCCTACGCCAGCGAGACCTTGGTGGCGGAATACAACGACATCGGATCGGTTGAAAAGTTCTTCGAGGCCAATCCCAAAGCCATCGCCGCGATTATCATCGAGCCGGTGGCCGGAAACATGGGCGTTGTCCCTCCCGCTGATGGATTCTTAGAGGCTCTGCGAAAGATCACCAAGGACAACGGCGCACTGCTGATCTTCGACGAAGTCATCACCGGGTTCCGGGTCGGGCCCAACGGCGCTCAGGGCCTCTACGGCATCACCCCGGACATCACCACCTTGGGCAAGATCATCGGCGGCGGACTGCCAGTGGGCGCCTACGGCGGCCGGAGAGATATCATGGAGATGGTGGCTCCCCTGGGGGCCATGTACCAGGCAGGCACGCTGTCCGGCAACCCTCTGGCGGTTAACGCCGGCATCACCACACTCAAAGAATTGCAGAAGCCCGGCACTTTCGAGGGGCTGGAAACACTGGCCCAAAGGTTGACCGACGGGCTGACCAAGGCCTTTCAGGCGGTGGAGATACCCTCGACCATCAACCGGGTCGGCTCCATGTTCACCGGGTTCTTCAACGCCGGACCGGTGACCGGACTGGCCCACGCCGAGGGTTCGGACGCCGAGATGTACGGCCGCTATTTCCATGCCATGCAGGAACAGGGCGTCTACATCGCCCCCTCTCAGTTCGAGGCCGGTTTCGTCTCCACCGCCCACACCGAGGCCGACATCGACGCCTCCATAGAAAAGGCGTCAAAGGCGCTCAGTACCCTCCGGTAATTTGGACGCTTGACTACGAAAAAAGGCTCCCCGATTTCGGGGAGCCTTTTTGTTTTGCCTTGGTTTGGCTTTAGCCTACGAACCGTAACGCGCGGCGGCGTGAGGGTCACTGTAGGTCTCGCCCTTGGTAGCCCAGAAGGCTGTCGCGATGGTGTCGCAGGTCGCTACCAATTCTTCACACTTGGCCATATCGATGTTCTGTTTGCATTGTCCGGCCAGCTTGAGGGCGGCGTTGAACGTGGCGTGCACGTCAAAGCCGTCGGGGGTGTTGGGCCATCCGTAGTCGGCCCAAAGAATGGCTAGTTCGCGCTTGCAGACCTCGGCGTGCTCGTCTTTGACCGTCACATACCGGGAGATCTTGTTCACGTAGTCCTGGCGCGCGGGGGCGTCATTGGGGTCGGCCGGCTCTAGGGCCTGAATCCGCAGGACCATCTTCTGGACGGTCTGGGCGGCTATCTTGGCCGAGACGGGGTCGTAGATCCCGCATGGGATATCACAATGGGCTTGGGCGATTCCTGGTTTGATCCAGCCTATGGGGTTAAACATGGCAGCCTCTCCTGACTACACCTGATTTTAAACAAGCAACAGCGTAATCAATATTCGGTAGGGACGCAACCCCTGTTTCGTGCCTGAGGCCCTCTTGATATTCGCGCATCTTGTAACCACTTAGTATAGGCCCTTATAATTGTTCAATTACGCGATACCAGGAACCCTCGCGTATCGATAAACCATTAGGAAACCATTTGGTAATCATTCGGTGATTTTTCAACTCCCAGGAGATGACTCAGTGGCGACAATATCTAGACCCGCCCATATGAGGCACCGCAGCAGCGAATTGGTTGACGGCCCAAATAGAGCGCCGTCCCGGGCCATGCTGATGGCCATGGGCCTGACCCAAGACGACATGAAAAAACCCTTCGTCGCCATCGCCAACCTGGCCAGCGACGTCACTCCCTGTAACGTACACTTAGACCGGTTCGCCCTGGCGGCCAAAGAGGGCGTGCGCGCCGCGGACGGCGTTCCCTTCGAGTTCGGCACCATCACGGTGAGCGACGGCATCTCCATGGGCACCGAGGGCATGAAGACCTCGTTGGTCAGCCGGGAAGTAATCGCCGACTCCATCGAACTGGTCACCTTCGGCGAGCGCATGGACGGTCTGATCACCATCGCCGGCTGCGACAAGAATATGCCCGGCTGCATGATGGCCATGGCCCGTTTGAACGTGCCGTCCATCTTCATGTACGGCGGGGCCATCATGCCCGGCCAGTTCAAAGGCAAAGACGTAAACATCCAAGACGTGTTCGAGGCTGTGGGCGCCTACGCCACGGGTGACATGAGCCTGGAAGACCTCACTGCGCTGGAATGCGTGGCCTGTCCCGGAGAGGGCTCCTGCGCCGGCTTGTTCACCGCCAACACCATGTCCACCAGCATCGAAGTTTTGGGCATGTCCCTCCCAGGAGACGCCTCCCTACCGGCCATCGACCCCCGGAAACTGGGCGAGGCTAGGGACGTGGGAAGGACATTGATGCGCCTTCTGGAAGAAGATGTGCGCCCCCGTGACATCCTGACGAAACAGGCCTTTGAGAACGCCATCACCGTGGTTGTGTCCATGGGCGGCTCCACAAACTCAGTGCTCCACCTGATCGCCATCGCCCGGGAGGTCGATATCAAATTGACCCTGGACGATTTCGACCGGATCAGCCGCAACACTCCTTACATCGCCGATATGAAGCCGGCCGGACAATACGTCATGTCAGACCTCAACCGTTACGGCGGCATCGCCCTGGTCATGAAACGGCTGCTGAACGCCGGCCTGCTCCACGGCGACGCAATGACTGTCACAGGCAAGACCCTGCGGGAGAACGTGGAGGCTGTGGAGACTATCGAAGACCAACCGGTGGTCTACCAGATCGACGCGCCCCGCGCCCCCACCGGCGGCTTGGCCATCCTTCGGGGCAACATCGCCCCCGACGGCGCGGTGATCAAGGTCGCCGGGCATCAGGAAAAGGTTTTCGAGGGACCCGCCCGGGTCTTCGACCAGGAACCGGCCGCTTTCCAGGCCATCCAGCGGGGCGAGATCAAGGCTGGTGACATCGTCATCATCCGCTACGAAGGCCCCAAGGGCGGCCCGGGCATGCAGGAGATGCTGTCCGTGACCGCCGCCATCGTGGGACAGGGACTGGGCGACGACGTTGCCCTGATCACCGACGGCCGGTTCTCCGGCGCGTCCCACGGCCCGATGGTCGGCCACGTTGCGCCCGAAGCCGCGGTGGGTGGGCCCATAGCGCTGATCCAAGAAGGTGACATAGTCACCCTGGACATCCCAGGGCGGCAATTGAACGTAAAGATCACCGAAGAAGAACTGACCGACCGACAGAGCAAGTGGCAGCCCCTACCGCCCAACTACACCACCGGCGCTCTGGCCAAATACGCCAAACTGGTTTCATCCGCCTCAGAAGGGGCGGTTACGCACTAAAATATCGGGAAGGAATTGCCTTTCCTGTTTGCATGTCATACCTTAGTAATACTTTGGTATTCCACATGGGGTAAAAATGGCAAAAATAGCTATCAGTCTTCCAGACCAAATTCTTGATGCGGTGGAGAAAGAACAACTCGCGTCCGGAATCAGCCGCAGCGAATACTTCCGCCGCACGGTGGAAGAACACCTTCGCCGGGAACGCGAAAAGGAAGATGTCGAACGGTATATCAAGGGCTACTTGGAAAACCCGGAGACGCCAGAAGAATTGGAATGGGCACAGGCCACGATTCACCACGCCTTTGACGGCGAGTCGTGGGAGGAAGAATTTAACAAATGAGAAGGGGCGAGGTCTGGTGGACCGACCTGGCTCCACCTACCGGCCATCGGCCGGTAGTGTTGATATCCCGGGATGAGGCTTATTCGTATCGAGAATTAGTGACCATTGCGCCTGTTTCCCGGCGGATTCGGCACATTCCGGCAGAAGTTACTTTGGGCCCAGAGGATGGATTGCCTCAGGCCTGCGCTGTGAATCTGGACAGCTTGACCACCACCCCAATGTCTGAGTTAACCCGCCAGATCGCCAACTTAAGCGACGACAAGATTCGCGCCGTGGATGCCGCGATCCATTTCGCGTTGGGATTGGAAACGTAACCGCCCGCATAACGTAGAGTTGATGGGCCGGTCCGACAGACCTATGGCCCTCTCGAACAGGACGAATGGGAGATTTATAGCTATGGCTCAACGATCCAGGGACTACGGACAAGAGGCGATCGACCGCCACCGGGAAACTCGGGGAAAGGTCAGCATCGCTCCCAAAATGGTAGTTGAGACGTTGGACGACCTGTCCATCGCCTACACCCCGGGCGTCGCCTCGGTCTGCATGACCATCCACGCGGACCTTTCAGAGTCCTACCACCTGACCAACCGCGCCAACACCGTGGCGATAATAACTGACGGTTCCGCGGTGCTGGGGCTGGGCAACATCGGCCCGGAGGCCGCGATGCCGGTCATGGAGGGCAAGTCCATCCTGTTCAAGGGTCTGGCGGACATCGACGCGTTCCCCATCTGCCTGGCGACCCAAGACAACGACATCATCATTCAGACCGTGCGCGCGCTGGCCCCGAGCTTCGGTGGCATCAACCTGGAAGACATCGCCGCGCCCCGCTGCTTCGACATCGAAGACGCCCTGCAAGACCTGGGCATCCCGGTGTTCCACGACGACCAACACGGCACCGCGATCGCCGTGCTGGCGGGGGTGATGAACGCCCTGTTGGTCACCGGCCGCAAGATCGAAGACACTAAATTCGTGTTCGCCGGAGCCGGCGCTGGCGGCATCGCCTCCACCAAACTGCTCATGGAACAAGGCGCCACCCATATAACCCTGGTGGACAGCACCGGGATCATTCACCGCGACCGGTCGGACCTGACCGCGGTGAAGTCCGCCATGCTGGAAACGACCAACCCTGATAACACCAAGGGCGGCATTGAAGACGCCATGCGCGGCGCAGATGTGTTCATCGGCCTATCGGCTGCCGACGCCGTTACCGCCAAGATGGTCTCCTCCATGGCCAAGGACTCGATCGTGTTCGCCATGGCCAACCCCATCCCAGAGATCTGGCCCGACGAAGCCCGCGCCGCTGGGGCCGCGGTGGTGGGCACCGGCCGCAGCGACTTCCCCAACCAGGTCAACAACAGTCTGGTCTTCCCCGGCGTGTTCCGCGGTGCGCTAGACTCCCATGCCACCAGGGTGACCACGCGCATGAAGCTGGCCGCCGCCAACGCACTGGCAGCATTGGTAGCCGAGCCCACGCCAGAAAAAGTCCTACCCTGGTCCCTAGACCGGGAAGTAGCCCAGACCGTCGCCAAAGCAGTGTCCGGGGCGGTCTAACGGCTTCTGGACCGCCGCCATCATTTGAGCTTCATAGCGTTGGGGCATAGTTGATATATCTCCCAAATGCGCTTAAAGGAGGCGCGTAGAATGCGGCGGACAATAGTAATCGAAGATAACTTGCTAATCGACGCACAACGTCTGTTGGGTACCAACGGGGTTCGGGATACGGTGGATAAAGCACTTAGAGAAGTCATCCGGAAAAATCGTTTAGAACAATTGCGTAAGTCTTTAGGGAAAATGGACCTGGGGCAGACCTCCGAGGAATTAACCATGCTTCGGGATACAGAGTAAGCTGACCGGACGATGAGAGCCTTTTTAAGTTCAAGGCCGGTTAAGCAAAACCCATCTAAAGCCGGAAACCTTACTTGTGCCTAAAACCGTAACCGTGGAATCCCTGGACCGGTTCCGGGCCAACCTTCAATCGCTGGTTGCCGAGAAGGCCAAGACGTTGCCGAACCTTCGTTACTGCGACCTCCGCATCGAGGTCCGGGAAGAGAAGGGGGCGATCGCGGAGAACGGCACGGAAAAAGGAAGCTCCGAAGACTACGCATTCGACTTCGGAGTCCGGGTCATCGCCGGGGGGCGCACAAGTTCCTCCGGGTACTACGGACGGGTCCTGGGCACGTCCGACCTGGACCGGCTGGAAGATGTGGTCTGGGACGGCATCAGGCAGGCCCATAACCGGGCCCGCGCCAGCGCCAGGCAGAAAACTCAGGCTAAGGGCCGTTACCCCCACCTGGGCGGCAGCCTAACCCCCAGCGAGCTTGCCCCCGTGGCGGTCCACCAAGCCACGGTCCCCGCCACCTACCGGACCGACCCGAGGCAGGTGCCCCTGGCTGAGACCATCGCCATGGCCGTCGACGGCTGCAAGGCGTTACAGGGCCAGGGCGGCAACATCGTCTACTCCGCCTGCTCGGCGTCCACTTTCCTGCTCCGGGAGCTGTTCCTAAGCTCCGACGGCGCGGACATCGACCAGAGTTTCGCCCAGACCGAAGGTTTCGCCATCGCCATCTGCTCCGGCGAGCACGGCAACTTCGAGCTGTACGACTTCACCGGCCACCAACGGGGCTGGGAAATCATGACGGACGGCTATTCCAGCGGGCCAATCGTCCTGCCAAACTTCTTGGACTTCTGTAAAACGCTCGGCGCTGACGCCGTGGAGGTCGCCGCCGCGCCGCCTCTGAAGCCGCCGGACAAAGAGGTTACGGTGGTTACCAATCCCCACTTCAACACCCTGTTGGTGCATGAGGTAGTCGGCCACCCCTCGGAGTTGGACCGGGCCTTGAAATATGAGACCGGGTACGCAGGCCGGTCCTGGTTCTTGAAGGACATGCAGGACAACCAACTGGGCAAACAGATCGCATCGCCGCTGGTCACCGCCTACTCGGACCCAACCATGGAGGGCTACGGCTCCTTCGAGTTCGACCACGAGGGCACCCCGGCCCGCCGCGCCTATATCCTGAGAGACGGCGTGCTGGAAGAGTTCTTGAACAACCGGCAGACGGCGGCCATCATGGGGGTCGAACCCAACGGGTCGGCCCGCTCCACCGAGGCCCAGTTGGTGCCCCTGATCCGCATGACCAACACCATCTTCGGGTCGGGGCAACAAGACCCCCAGAGCATCATCTCTGAAGTTGAAGATGGATATTACATAGCAGGACACCGCACCCCGTCCATCGCCGAGTCCCGGGAGAACTTCCGCATCACGGCGGTGAAGGTCTACGAGATCAAGAACGGGCAGTTGGGCCAGCTATACCGGGACGGCGGCATCACCTCGGACAGCCGTGACTATTTCATGTCCATCGATGCCGTGGGCAACGACCTGCGGGTGAACCCCATTCCCAACTGCGGCAAGGGGCAGCCCATGCAGGCCAAGCGGATGAGCAACGGCGGGCCCACCATGAGGGGCATCGCCCGCCTGACCGGTCCCGGTTAGGCACAAGGGGGGACCATGGCCGCAGCAATAGTCGTGATAGGCATCGTCGCCCTGTTGGCTATGGCGTCGACATTGTTCTTGCTCATTCGACTGCTGAACGTCCAGGGCAGGTCCCAAAGTCAGGACACGACCCTGGGCCACCAGGTTGGGGAGATTCGCCTCGGGATCGACCGGGTGAATCAGACCATTCAAAACCTTAATGTAGACCGGGGCCGGCAATCGGCTCGGCTCGAGGAGATGCTGACGAGCCTCAACAGCAGTTCTTCAGCCCTGCGGAATATCCTGGCCAACACCCAAGCCCGCGGGCAGTGGGGCGAGCGGATGGCCGAAGACGTGTTCCGGATCATCGGCTTCGTTGAACACGTGAATTATGTGAAGCAGACCACCATCACCGAGGGCAGCACGCGCCCGGACTTCACGATATTCATGCCAGAAAATAAGAAACTGAATATGGACGCCAAGTTCCCGTTGACCAACTACATCAGGTTTATTGAGGCGGATTCCGAAGAGGAGGCGCAACAACATAGCCTCGCCTTCTTGCGTGACGTCCGCGACCGGGCCAAAGAGGTTGTGGGCCGGGACTACATCAACCCCGAAGACAACACCCTGGACTATGTGCTAGTTTTCATCCCCAACGAGCAGATGTTCCACTATATCCATCAGCATGGGGCCACGGTGGTGGAGGAAGCGCTCCACAACCGGGTGGTTTTCTGTTCACCCATCAGTCTGTTCGCGATCCTAAGTGTGATACGCCACGCGCTGGACAACTTCGCCATCGAGCAGGCATCCAACGAGATACTATCGGAGCTGGCCATCTTCGACCGGCAATGGGAAAATTTCACGAAGCAGATGGACACGGTCGGCAGGCGCATAGAGTCGGCCCAAACGAGCTTCGAGTCGCTGAAAGGCACCCGAAGCCGGGCATTGGACCGCCCTTTGCAGCGCATCCAGGACATCCGCAAACAGCGGAACATCCCAGACGCTCCTGAGATTGGCCCAGACGAATCCGAAGACCCCATGTCCCTGCCCGAATCCGGGCTGGTTGAAACCCAGATCGAAGAGAATTGATAGGTTCGAATTAAGGGGAACTCCCAAAATTGCTATCCGTAGCTGACCTGCGCCGCGCCGTTAAGAACGCCCTGGCATTCGCCTCCTCGCAGCCCGATGTGGCCGAGGTGGAGGTCTTTGCGTCGGCCGGGGCCAACTTGACGGTCCGGCTCAATTACACCTCCCACATACCCAGCAACGGCGTGGAGGAACCAAAGTCGACCGAGGGCTACGGCCTAGGCATCCGAGCCACCTTCCGCACTCTGGACGGAATCAAGACCGGCTTCGGCAGCGAACCCACCGACCTTTCTGTGGAAGGGGCCGCACGGGCATTGGACAAGGCCCGCACCGGAGCGGTCTCCGACGCCGAGTTCGTCTCCCTGCCCAAACTCGACTCACCCCAGCGCCCAGCCAAGAAAGATGAGACCCCTCCGGCCAACTACGACCCCGCGTTGATGCGCATCGGAGGCAAGGGGTTGGTAGACGCCGGCTGGCGCATGATGGACCGGGCCTTGGGAACGTTCCAGTCATCGGAAGACCTGCTGGGCCTGGCCGGCTCGCCGGAGAAGATGGCCGAGCTGGGGCTGATCCTGGGCGGAGACGTAGTCATGCTCCAGGACCGGATGGCCATCGCATCGACCCATATCCCTCGAGTGCAGACCGAGCAGAACACGCTGATCATGTCATTCGCCACGGCCATGATCGAGAGCCAGTCCAGCAAGGGCAGCGGTTGGTCGGTTGGAAGCAAGCTGGCCGATTTTACTGGAGAGGCTGCCGCTGAAGCCGCCCGGAACGCAATTGAGTCCATGGGCGGTGAACGCATCCCCACGGGCAGCTACAACGTGATCCTAGGCCCCCAAGCGGTGGCTGAGATACTGGAATGGGTGCTGATGCCTGGCCTGTCCCTCGACATGTTCTACGCTGGGGCCTCGTCGTTCATGGGCAAGCTGAACCAGATAGTGGCATCCGAGGACTTCAATCTCTACGACGACGGCGCAGCCCCCGGACTGCCCAGTTCCAAGTCGATCACCGACGAGGGCCTGCCTACCGGCCGCACGGAATTGATCAGCGGGGGCAAGCTTTCGGGCCTGCTGGCCGACTACTACAACTACCAACGCATACTGAACGACCCCACCGGACGGGAGAAGCTGGGGGTGAACCCCGGAGACGCCCTTGCCAGCATCGCACCCCGAAACGGCTTCCGGCCCGGCAACGGCGGCGGACGCAATTTCGGCGCCATGCCCAACGCCGTATCCAGCAACCTGGTTATCGAAGGCACCCGGGGCCACAGCCAGGAAGAACTGCTGCGGCTGGTGGGCAACGGCGTGTACATCGGCCGCATCTGGTACACCTATCCGGTGAACGGAACCACCAGCGGCGACTTCAGCGGCACCATCATCGGCGACTCCTACCTGATCAAGGACGGCAAATTCGCCGCGCCCCTGAAGCCCAACACGGTGCGCATGAACGACAACGTCCTGCGCCTCATCAACAACACCTTGGGCATAGCGGCCCAACGGCGGGCCACCGTGCGTTGGTCGTCGGACCAGGTGACTTGGGCGCCGGAGATCGCGGTGGCCGGGTTCGGCCTGGAAGAGATCTCCGAGTACATGGAGAGTGTGTAATTTCCGCTAGCCCGAATCAGGTTGATAGAGAGTCCCGCAAATACCGGCTGCGTTGGTGGACGCTGGCTGTGCTGTCCATGGGCCTTCTGGTTACGATCGCCGATACGATAATCGTGAACGTGGCCATCTCCACGCTACAGCGGGAGTTGGAGGCATCGTCTTCGGCCCTGCAATGGATCGTCGATGCCTACATCTTGGTGCTTGCCGGACTAGTGCTAACCATGGGGTCCATGGCCGACCGCTTTGGGCGCAAACGATGGATGCAGATCGGCCTGATTATCTTGGGTTTATCGAATATATTTGGAGCCTACTCTCAGAACACGGAACAGCTCATCGCAGCGCGGGCATTGATGGGTTTCGGCGCCGCGATGATCATGCCGTCGACGCTATCTATCATCGTGGATGTCTTTCCCCGGGAAGAGCGGGCCAGGGCCATCGGCATCTGGGCGGGAATCGCCGTCATCAGCGTTCCTTTGGGCCTGATAATAGGCGGGGCTTTGCTGGAGAATTTCTGGTGGGGTTCTATATTCCTGTTCAACGTGCCAATAATCGCCGTGTCGGTCCTCGCGGGCGCTTTCTTGATCTCCGAAAGCCGCCTGGATGTTCCGCCGAAGATCGACCTGATCGGAGTGGCGCTTTCAGTCTCAGCGCTCTCTATCTTGATCTTCGCGCTGATCGACGCTCCGAGCCGGGGCTGGCTAGACCCACTGACTATCGGCTTGTTCGTTGGAGCTTTCATACTTGGCAGCCTGTTTATCGTGTACGAGCTACGGAGTAGCCACCCCATGTTGGACATCAGGCTGTTTAAAAATGCGCGGCTGGCTTCGGGCGCCGGGGCCAATGCCCTGGGCAGTGTTGCGTTCATTGGGTTCTTGTTCATATTTACCCAATACCTACAGTTTGCGCGGGGCTTCTCCCCCCTTGAAGCTGGATTAGGGCTGGTTCCTCGGGTGCTCAGATTCTTCACCGGGACCGTCCTCGCTCCCCGGCTGATGGCGCGGCTAGGGACCAAAGTCGTGGCCGCGGGCGCGTTGACCCTCGTGGCTGCTATGTTGGTTGGCATCTCTTTCGTTCAGACAGGCACCGATTACTGGTTGATCGGAGCGGTATTGAGTTTCTTGGGCCTCGGACTTTCACATATGTTCGTTGCTTCCACCGACGCGATGATGGGAGCCGTCCCAGAAGGCAACTCCGGGTTGGGGTCCGCCATAAATAACCTCACCAGGCAAGTTGGCGGAGCGATGGGAGTAGCGGTCCTAGGCTCTCTGCTCACTTCGATCTATTCGAAGAAAATCACCTCGGCAGTTACAGAACTGCCCAGGGAGTTAGCTGCAACTGCGCGGGACAATGTGTCGGCTGCTGTACAAGCCGCGGCTTCGCTGGAAGGTGAGGCAGGTGATGCCCTGAGAGACGCTGCTGGAATCGCATTCATGGATGGATTTGGTATTGCTATGCTCACGGCAGCGGGGGCAGCTCTGGCGGGCGCGCTCCTCTTGCTCCGGTTCATGCCAGCCAGGGACTTGCCTTCGTCGAGATAGCACCGTATCGTCCCGTTACACCGGCTTTAAGGAGCTGATAGATGGCTTATGAAACCATAACTTTCGAGAAGATAGACGGCGTGGGCATCATCACCATGAACCGTCCCGAGTCCCGCAACGCCCTGACACTTCAGATGGTTGCCGAGATGGGAGAGGCCATCCAGGCATGCAAAAAGCAGGATGTCCGCGCGGTGCTGCTCACGGGCGCCGGCGGAGGTTTCTGCTCCGGCGCCGACCTGAAATTTCTCGTAGAGACCCTCGACGGCGACGACCCCAAAAAAGTGCAAGCGTACATCAAGGCGCTGGCCGACGACCTGCATCACAAAGTGGTCCTGGGATTGCGGGGTCTGGAGAAACCGGTGGTCGCCGGCATCAATGGTGTTGCGGCCGGCGCGGGCTTCAGCCTGACCCTGGGCTGCGACATCCGGGTGGCCGCCAGTAGCGCCCGGTTCCTGATGGCCTACGCCAACATCGGCGCCTCTGCTGACGGCGGCTCTACCTACCTGCTGCCCCGGTTGGTGGGCGCGGGCCGAGCGATTGAACTCTACCTGGCCAGCCAGCCCCTGAGCGCCCAGGGGGCCTTGGAGATCGGGTTGGTCACCCAGGTGGTCGAAGACGAAGCACTGCAACGCCACGCGATGGAATTCGCGGTCCGGCTGGCCCAGGGCCCAACAACCGCCTACGGGCGGGTGAAAGCGCTGTTCGACGCTTCCTGGGACAACGACATCGCCACCCAACTGGACGCCGAGACCGCGACCTTCGTCGACATCTGCCTGACCGAAGACTTCCAAGAAGGAATCAAAGCTTTCACAGAACGCCGCCAGGCACGGTTCCAGGGGAAGTAAGGGCAGTACGTCGCATATTTTGCCCGTATTCATTCCCTCTGGTACCACTTGAGGCAGACAAGTGTTTCGCCAACCGCGAATCGTATCTCGGGAAGGATATTTGTCTTCTGGACAACGCAAATAAAATACTCCCAACAAGGATTTGGATTGTATCGCAGCTTCCTAACCAAT
>Ga0209554_1001014_pt1 | contig 22251 bp, 23 predicted proteins | sample MarorgKNORR_S2LV_5_FD_188221 | JGI IMG/M metagenome (GOLD analysis project Ga0209554, IMG submission 188221) | Marine microbial communities from the Southern Atlantic Ocean, analyzing organic carbon cycling - Bottom_A/KNORR_S2/LV (SPAdes) (version 2) | ecosystem: Environmental > Aquatic > Marine...
AAGAGTATGTGCTGGAGGAGATTGGATTTAAAATGTCTTCTCATTTGGACTCTTTGAATAATAGAGACTCAAGAGCAGAAATGGACTCGGAGGCATTCATCAGAATGCTCAATCAAGAACTTAGATCTGTTTATGTAGATAAACACCTTAGTGACTCGTCCTAAAATATCAAACAGATTAATAAAATGAAAAACAATAATCTAAAATATTTAATTTTATTATTCGTCATAACTTTTTTCTCATGTGAAAAAAGTGACATTATCAATGAAAATGAAATTATTATTGTTGGTAAATGGAAATTATTAAAAATATATGAGAGTGATGAGCCTTCTAATTTGATAGGTTGTGAAATCTGCTATTACTACGACTTTAAATCTGATAATACTCTAAAAACTAGGTTCTCAGGATGTGGTCCTGCTTGCGATTGTTTTCGGGTGTGACACCTTACTTTATTCTTACACTACCTCTTGGATTTTGGAATATTTAGGGAATCAACAATACAGAATTGCGCCAATTAATGAACAAGGTTTAGTTTACACAATATATTTAGATGGAGACAATTTAATTCAAGAGCATCCTGATGAAATTTTTAAATATGAATTTATCGAATACCCCTATTAAACAGTTTACAACAATGGTAATCGTTGCACAAACCCATAAAAAAGAGTAAAACCAACCGATTTTGGCCTTTGTTTTGACCTTTAGTGTTTTTAATTATAGATTATTGTCCAATTTTCTGAGTGCTTAAAACAGTGTATTTGCATTAATATAAGGTCTTTTTTTCTATTTATAATAAAAAACAAGTACATCCCTGTTGGTTTTGTGCTTAAAAAATTTCGTGTTAAACCGTCGCAACTAACAAAACTTCCAAAATACTTACTTCACATTCATCTTTTTAATATTCCTGATTAAATGCTCTAAACCATTTAGTTTTAGTTCGTAAACCAGTTGTAGCATATTACCTAACTGTCCTTTTGGAAATCCTTTGTTATTGTACCAAACCACATAATATTCTGGTAAGTCAATAAGAAATCGGTCTTTGTATTTACCATAAGGCATTTTGGTATTGGCTAACTTTACTAAAAATTGTGGGTTTGGTTTAATTTCCAAAATGGTATTTAAAATGAACTCCAATTAAACGATATGTCTTTCTCAATCTCGGGATGCAAACTGTAAAGTACCGGGCAGGTTTTTGCAGTATGTTCCAGTATTTTTTTATGTTTTGCATCCGCTTTAAAAGGCAGATTAAAAACAACTTCAATTTTTGAAATTCGTCTTGGATTGGATGCCATTATTTTTGTGACTTCGGCTGTTGTACCGGACATTTCGATATTCAAATCTTGAGCTTTAATTCCCATTACAGTCAGCATACAATTTGCCAATCCGGTTGCGACAGTATCAGTAGGCGAAAACGCTTCTCCTTTGCCTTTATTATCGGTTGGTGCATCTGTAAAATAGCTGTCGCCCGATTTTAAATGCGTGTTTTCGGTGCGAAGCTTTCCTATATATGTTACTTTAGAAGTCATTGTTTTGCTTCAACAATTTTAAGTTCTTGGTATTTTACAATATAAACAGCTTCATTATAATAACCACCAAACATCTTTTTAGAATAGCGAAACTTGTTTTCGACATATTCGGTTTCGATATCGATACTTGATGCCTTGTATAAATCTTCATTTATAGCCAAACGCAATAAAATGTCCATAGTTAAATCGAAACCTCTCGTTGCATATTTGTTGGGTTCAGTTTTCCAGACGCGCTTATATCGTGTTACAAAACTATTAGATTGCTCCACATCGTACGCTCTGTTTACCGAAGGATAATGAAATTTTAATTTAGATAAATCGTAGTTAGAAATATTTTCGCTATCAAAAGCTTTATTTTTATTTGTAGTCATTAAAATAATTTCGCGTTCTATTTCCAATTCTTCATCAAGACCATTAAACCCATTAATCATGCTTGAAACGTTTGAGACAAATCCTTCGTTTTCAGTTTCCAAAAACACAATATTAAGCCCTTCTTTAAACTGTTCTTCAATGTCTTCTAATAAAATATAATACCCATCCTTACCATCTTCGTCTTTTCTTGAAAAAATTTGTTTGGCTGAAGGAAATTCCCGTTTTAGCAAATTACTAACAGCTATATGTTTAGAATCTGAAATAATAAAAATATGCTTTGGAATAGTATCTGTACTTGTTTTTACAAACTGAATCATCCTTTTTCGTAACAACTCATTTGAAGGAATTGTTTGAAATACATTGCTATATAAATTTTTTGGCTTGGTTACCGGTGAAATTATTGGAACATTATCGCCTTTTAATAGTGAAGCTGCGCGTTCAAAATTATTAGCAGTAAATGGTCCAATTACGGCATCATAATTTGAAAAATTATTACTTCTTAAAATACTTGTAACCTGACTAATTTGCCCTCTTGTATCGAAAACATCTAATTTAGTAGAGATACCTAACTGTTTTGCGGAATCTAATGCCATGAGTACTCCAGTATGAAAATCTACAGAAATACTCATATAACGATCTTTTTTTAATATCGCTTTAGCCTCGTTTATTGAATCAAAATCAATACGATTTAATCTAAACGGAAGCATTACAGCTATACGTTTTGTTTCAAAATTGGTTAATCTATCAGCTAAAGTAGTTTGTTTAATAGCTTCACTTTCTATAATATTTCCAACATCCAAAGGCACTTTTAAAATCATGCCTACTTTTAATCCACTATCTATTAATTCAGGATTAAGAGATTCTAATTCTTCCTGAGTTAATCCTAATTTTATTTTTAATCTAAAAAACCCTTCTTTTGGTAAAACCGTATAATATCCAAAGGCTTCTTCAATACTTTTTTCTTCGTTATTAGCGATATTAGGTACATTAATTTCTTCGCCTAACTGAAGGGTTTCGCCTAATTCTGGATTTAGTTTTTCAAGTTCAGCTATTGAAATTCCAAATTTATAGGCAACACGCCATTTCCCTTCTTTGGGCAACACTTTATATATTTTTATGGTGTTGCCAGTAATACTTGTAACCAAAACAGTTTTATATCTCGGAATATTTATGCGATCGCCTTTTTGTAAATTATCGGAATACAATCTTGTATTGTGCTTTTTAATATCATCGATTGTGATATTGTATTTTTTCGAAATGCTATACAAGGTTTCTTTGCGTTTAACCTTATGCGTTTTATAATTTATAAGTTGTTGAGTTTCTATTTGAACAGGTGTTTTTAAAATCCGTGACTTCGGAATTATTAAAACTATATTAGGCTGAAGGTTTGTTTTAGCATCAGGGTTTAAGGCTAAAATATCGAAAGGTGTTACCAAATATATTTTGGCTATACTTTCTATGGTTTCTCCTACTTTAACTTTATGGGTTTTGTAGTCTTGGGCAAAAGCATTAAGACAAAACAAGAGTACTAAACTAAAACTTATAAAAAAATTCTTCATATTTATTATATACGAAAATTGTTAATTTAAAGATTACTTCTCCCGATAGTTAATGGGACTGTCAACAGAATACTATAAACTGATTTCTTTTGCCACGAATACACGAATACACGAATACAATTTATATAAATTCCAATTTTAAAATTCCAAATTCCAAAAGTTTGAAAAGTAAGCCTTATTAATTTGTCTTTTGTTTTTGCCATAAACTCACAAATGTTTACTGCAAACTGAATACTGCCTACTTTTATTATTCCCATTCAATGGTTGCAGGCGGTTTTGAGCTTATATCGTACACTACTCTATTAACGCCTTTTACTTTGTTTATTATATCGTTTGATATCTTCTGCAAAAACTCATAAGGTAAATTTACCCAATCTGCAGTCATACCATCTGTACTTTCTACGGCTCGTAAAGCGACACATTTCTCATAAGTACGTTCGTCTCCCATTACGCCTACACTATTTACAGGAAGTAAGATTGCTCCTGCTTGCCAGACTTTATCGTACAAATTCCACTCTTTCAAACCATTTATAAAAATGGCATCTACATCTTGTAAGATACTCACTTTTTCTGGTGTTATATCTCCTAATATCCGTATTGCTAAACCTGGACCTGGAAATGGATGACGTGCTAAAATTTCGGCATCTATTTTTAAGGAAGCGCCAACACGTCGTACCTCATCTTTAAATAATGCCTTTAAGGGTTCAACAATTTTCAGATTCATATAATCTGGCAAACCTCCTACATTATGATGACTTTTAATAATGGCACTTGGTCCTCCGGTTGCAGAAATACTTTCGATAACATCTGGATAAATAGTGCCTTGAGCCAACCATTTTACATTTTTAATTTTATGAGCTTCATCATCAAAAACTTCTATAAAAGCACGACCGATTGCTTTTCGCTTTTTCTCCGGGTCATCTATTCCAGCCAAAGCATTCAAAAAACGTGCCGAAGCATCTACACCTTTTACATTTAAACCCATACCTTCGTATTGGGCAAGGACATTCTCGAATTCTTTTTTGCGCAATAAACCATTGTTTACAAAAATGCAATACAAATTTTTACCTATGGATTTATGCAGCAAAATTGCTGCTACTGTAGAATCTACTCCACCTGAAAGTCCCAAAACAACCTTATCGTTTCCTAACTGTTCTTTAAGTGCAGAAACGGTTTCCTCAACAAAAGAATCTGGTGTCCAATCTTGTTTTATCTTGGCAATACGAACTAAAAAATTTTCTAATAATTGTTTGCCATCTTTGGTATGATATACTTCAGGATGAAACTGAATAGCATAGGTTTTTTCGCCTTCTATCTTAAAGGCTGCATTTTTTACATCACCAGTACTTGCTAATAAAATGCCATTAGTCGGTAACTTTTTTATGGTATCAGCATGACTCATCCAAACCTGACTGCCTTCAGAAATATTATTAAAAAACGTTTCGTCTTTTTTTACAAACGACAAGTTAGCTCTACCATATTCTCTTGAGTTTGAAAGCGATACATTTCCGCCAAAAAAATGTGCTATATATTGTGCGCCATAACAAATTCCCAAAAGTGGTTTTCTTCCTTTTATGTTTAATAAATCTGGAAGCAATGCCTCATCACCTCTTACTGAAAATGGGCTACCTGAAAGTATTACTGCTTTATATTCTTGAATATTGGTTGGAATTTTATTGTATGGATGTATCTCGGAATAGATATTGAGTTCTCTAACTCTTCGTGCAATGAGTTGTGTGTATTGCGATCCGAAATCTAAAATTAATACCTTGTCGTGTTGCATATGCAAAAATAGAAATGATTTTGGATTTACGAAACTATAAATTCCAATAAAAAAGCACCAAATTCCAAACTTATCTTCAAAATTTCTACAATAGCAAATTGCTAATAACTAAAAAAGCTAAAAACAACAAAATATATGTATCACAGAATTTTAAAACAAAGTTACTATTAAAAACTCTCCTTTTAAAGGTTTTAATTCTTGTATTAACTTCGGAATTAATTGCATTCCATACTGAAGATATAATTCAGAAAAATTAAGGTTTCTCTCTTGTAAACTTTGCCTTGGAAATAATTCGTTTTGTAAAGAAGTGATGCGCTCAACTTGTTCGCTTAATTTTCGTTTTTGAGCTTTTAACAAACGGTTTTCAAGATTATTTAAGCCTTTAATTTGTTTTTTTTCTTGTGCTGCAACTGCTCCTAAAAACGATTTGTCAGTTTGCTCTGCTAAAGTATATAAATCTTTGAATTGCTTTTTTAAAAACTCTTTCTGACTCGTAAAATCTATATCAATGCTTGAAAGTTTCATTATCTGCTGATTGACTAAATCACTCTGCTTTAAAAATATATCGTTTAAAGATAAATTCAATTTATCTAATTTCTGCGTTTGTTTTTCGGTTTTAATCAATACCGAATTTCGTAGTAACAATACAGGAAACGCAACATTTACAGCTTCAAAATAATCTTTAAGTTCCAACCAATACGCTAATTCTCCTCCTCCTCCAATATAACAGAGATTAGGTAAAACAACTTCCTGATATAATGGTCGCATGATGACATTTGGCGAAAAACGTTCTGGAAAGTCATTGACTTCTTTTAGTATTTCACTCTTGCTCCATGAAATATTGGTTTCGTTTACAAAGTAATTTCCGTCTTTTTCAACAATACGTTCGCGAAGATTATCTTTCAAATAAAACAGATTGATTTCTCTTGGATTTACCTGAATCTTGTAATTAGGTGTTAAACTGTTAAGACGTTTAGACGTTTCAACAACCTTTTTGTATGCTGTTTGGCTAACTAATTCGTCTTTTATAAAAGGAATAAATAATCGCTTCAACTCCGAATAATTGGCATCAATAATTACCAAACCATAATCTTTAAATAACACATTTGCCAAATAACGTGTGGCTTCCGTTAGATTGTTATGTTTCAGATATGCGTTTTTAAATAAATCCTTCAAAAAGTCGGCATTTTCTCCTTGCCCAAGTTCGGCTGAAAAAATTTTACAAACGTCTTCTAATCCATTGGTGTTTAATTTGCCAACTGCTCCTTTAGATTCAATATTCCAATGTATCTTTTTTCCTTTAAAATTGAAATAATTGATTTCATCAAAATCATGATCTTCAGTTGCCATCCAATAGATTGGTACAAAATTATAATCTGGGTATTTTTCTTTTAACTGTTTAGTAAGATTTATGGTCGAAATAATTTTGTATAAAAAATATAAAGGTCCAGTAAATAAATTAAGTTGGTGTCCTGTGGTTATTGTGAAGGTGTTTTCCTGTTTTAATGCTTCTATATTTTGAGTTGTAAGTGACGAGCTTTTTACGTTTTGATATTGCTTTTTTAAAACGTTTACGAGAACTGTTCGATGTGATTTCGAATGACGCTTTGTATCAATTTGAGCTTTAAAATTCTCAAGGTTTGGGAAACGATTGTAAAACGGTTTTAAATCTGGGTTTTCATCTAAATAATCACAAATCAACGATGAAAAATAGTTGGTATCTTTAAACGTAATACAGTCTGTTGGCATAGTTTATCTTCAATTCTTGTGTAAATATAAAACTCTTCAATATTTTAACTCCTAAATTTTAGTTAATTCGTTTTGGCTTTCTATCTTTAACTTTAACTTTCCAAAAAATATTAACCAAATGCAAAAAATTTATCAAGTTCTGTTAGTCGTAGTATGTACTGTTTCCTTTACAATGGCACAACAAATTCAATCGCCAAGTGATTTTTTAGGTTACGAATTAGGAACACAATTTACAAGACACCATAAAGTTGTTGAATACTTTAAGCATGTTGAAACCTTAATGCCAAACCACGTTAAACTTGAAAAGTATGGTGAAACTTATGAGGGACGACCTCTTTATGTTTCTTATATTTCTTCCGAAGAAAACATGAGAAACCTTGAAACTATCAGAGAAAATAATTTAAAAAACGCTGGAATTATTAATGGTTTTTCTCCTATAAATAATATCACCATTGTTTGGTTGAGCTATAATGTCCATGGTAACGAAGCATCGAGTACTGAAGCTTCAATGAAAACACTTTACATGCTTTTAACCGAAAAACAAGATTGGTTGAAAAATACAGTTGTTATTATCGATCCTTGTATAAATCCCGATGGACGCGATCGTTATGTAAACTGGTTTAATGAAACCGCAAGCAAGCCTTATAATATTGACCAACAAGCCAGTGAGCATAACGAACCTTGGCCTGGAGGAAGAGCAAATCATTACTTATTTGATTTGAATCGCGACTGGGTTTGGGCAAGCCAGATCGAATCGCAAGCCAGACTAAAAATATACAATAAATGGTTGCCTCATATTCATGTCGATTTTCATGAGCAAGGCATAAACGAACCTTATTATTTTGCCCCTGCTGCTGAACCTTTTCATGAAATTATTAGCGATTGGCAACGTGATTTTCAAATACAACTAGGAAAAAACCATGCAAAATATTTTGACAAAAATGGTTGGCTGTTTTTTACTCGCGAACGTTTCGATTTGTTTTATCCAAGTTATGGAGATACCTATCCTACATTTATGGGAGCTATTGGTATGACTTACGAACAAGCAGGACATAGTAGAGCTGGTCTTGGTGTTTTAAATGATGAAGGCGATATTCTTACTCTTGTTGATAGAGTAGCACATCATACCACAACCGGATTATCAACTGTTGAAATTTCTTCTAAAAATGCTGCACATTTAAATACTGAATTTAAAAAATTCTTTAATACCTCCGGACTAAAATATAAAAGCTATGTATTACAAGGAAATAGTGATAAGATAGAAGCTTTAAAATCTTTGTTAGATAAACACGAAATAAAATATGGCAATGCTAAAAACGGAAAAGTAAGCGGTTTAAAATATTCTTTGAATGCACAAGGAAGCATGAATACAACTTCTAACGATTTGGTAGTAAGTACAAATCAACCCAAAGGGAAAATGGTTAAAGTTTTATTTGAAGCGAATGCAAAATTAAGAGATTCGCTTACGTACGATATTACTGCATGGAGTTTACCTTATGCCTATGGTTTAGAAACTGTAGCGAGTACAAGTTTGGTTGCTTCAAATACTTCAACTTCTAAAATGGTTTCTAATAGTAAAAACACAAATGCCACAGGTTATATAGTACGTTGGAATAGCTTAAAAGATGCTGAATTTTTGACTGATTTATTAACCCAAAATATTAAAGTTCGTTTTACCGAAAAGCCAATAACTACCGATGGTCAAAATTTTGATAGAGGCTCGCTGATTATTGTAAGAGGTGATAATAAAAAAGTTGATAATCTTGATGATTTATTGGTTAATACAGCAAACAAATACAATCGTAAACTTAATGCTGTAGCTTCTGGATTTTCGAAATCTGGTCCTGATTTCGGCTCACCATATATTAAGTTGGTAAACAAACAAAAAATAGCTGTGCTTTCCGGAAAAGGCACTTCATCATTAAGCTATGGTGCTATATGGCATTTCTTTGAGCAGCAATTACATTATCCTGTAACCTCAATAAATACAGAAAATTTAAGTCGGACAAATTTAGACAAATATAATGTACTCATTATACCAAGTGGTAATTACAGAAGTTCTCTAAATGAAGCTGCAATGAAAAAGCTACAATCATGGATTAAAGCTGGTGGAAAAGTGATTGCAATAGATCGCGCATTAAGTACTTTTGCAGATAAAGAAGGATTTAAATTAAAGCGTTTTAAAGCAGATAAAGACGATAATGAAGACAACGACAAAGAAAAAACTAATAATCTAATCCCTTATGCAGATCGTGAACGAGAAAGAGCCAAGCAAATGATAACAGGTGCGATTTTTAAAACCAAGGTTGACAATACGCATCCAATGGCATTTGGGTATTCCGACACTTATTTTTCTTTAAAACTCGGAAGCTCAACATACAAGTTATTAGAAAATGGGTATAATGTGGCATATATAGGAAACAACCCAACAAAAGTTTCAGGTTTTGTAGGTAGTGAAGCCATGAAAAAATTAAATAATACTTTGGTTTTTGGTGAGGAGCGTTTAGGCAAAGGAAGTGTTATTTATATGGTTGATAATCAGTTATTTAGAAGTTTTTGGGAGAATGGAAAACTATTTTTTGTCAATGCAATTTTCTTTGTAAATAACAATGCTTTTGAGTTGTAAAAAATATGAAAATAAAACATCTACTAATAATTTTTACTGTCATTTTCAATCTGACTTTATCTGCTCAAACTGAAGACTATTTTGGAGATTATGAAAGAAAATCAATAACTAAAAAAGGAGAAATTTTTAAGTGGATGCTTTCTTTAAATGCTGATGGAACATTTTTATACAACTTTTATCGCAATTTGAATTGTGATATTTGTACAGAAGAAAATTTTTACGGAAAAGGAACATGGAAAGCAAAGAATAAACTTATTTATTTCTATGCTGATAAAAATGATATTGATGAAACTCATACATTAAACTTCAATAATTCTAAAGCTCGAATAAATAGTAAATCACCAAGAGATAAATCTGCAAAAGTCATTAAAGAATCTATACGATTTTATAGTTCAGAGGAAAGCGTAATTAAAGGATTGGAACTTTTTAAAACTGATTGAGCATTAAAAATGAATTACTCCAAGCTACCAAAAGTTGAACTTCATTTGCATTTAGATTGTTCGTTAAGTTACGATGTAGTAAAGCATTTAAATCCATCAGTAACCATTGAAGAATACAAGCATTCATTTATTGCACCACCAAAATGCACAGATTTAGCCGACTATATAAAAAGGTCAATAAAAGGCTTCGAGTTGATGCAAACCAAAGAGCAATTAAGAATCGTTACTTTAGACGTGTTTAAACAATTAAAAGAAGATAATGTAGTTTATGCTGAAATTCGATTTGCCCCTTTATTGCATATATCAAAAGGGCTTTCTCCCGAACAGGTTGTAGAAGAAGTAAACAAAGCAACAAATGAAGGCATTGAAAAATATGGAATAGATGCAGGAATAATACTTTGTACTTTAAGACATTACAGCGAAGAACAAAGTATGGGAATTGTAAAACTCGTAGATACCTATAAAGGAACTCATATTGTTGGTTTCGATATTGCTGCAGATGAGGCAGGTTTTCCTATAGACAATCACATAAATGCGTTTCAATTTGCTAAAACCAATGGTATAAAATGTACAGCACACGCTGGAGAAGCAAAAGGTCCAGAAAGTGTTTGGGAGACTCTCGAGAACTTTTATCCTTCACGAATTGGACATGGCGTTAGAAGTACTGAAGATGACGACCTTTTAGCATTTCTAAAAGCAAAAAAAATACATTTAGAGGTTTGCCCTACGAGTAATATACAAGTAAATGTATTTGATAAAATAGAAGATCATTCGGCTAATAAAATTTACAATTCAGGTGTTTCAATGAGTATTAATACAGACTGTCGAACTATTTCTAATACTACACTAAACAAAGAGTATCATATTATGGAACAAATTTTTAATTGGGATAGAAAATATTTCAAAAAATGTAATCTTGAAGCCATCAAACACTCGTTTGCAACAGAGAAAATCAAGAAAAAAATTAGTGTACTAATAGAAAATGCTTATTAAAAAGACAAGACTATTATATTCTTCCAAATTGTTAAATTCTATAATAGTAAAAGCTAAAAAGTAAATTTTCAGTATCTTGAGGCTATCTAATTTAATCTTCAATGTTATGAAAAAAGTAATCTTAAACAAAATTTATAGGTTTTTTATACCATTAATAGTTATCATTCTTTTAGTTGGAAATAATTTTAATGCAGAGGCTACAACTTTTCAGCAAGAAGATTCGCAACAAAACACTCAATCCTATACAGAATTTAAAGGCATTGTTATTGATAGCAATACAAAAGCACCATTGGCATTTGCTGACTTAACTGTTAATAGTACCAACATAAGAACCGTTGCCAATAGAGAAGGTAGATTTTTACTCAAGGTTCCTAACAACTTATTGGATAAGATGCTAACAGTTTCCTTTTTAGGTTATAAAACACAAGAAGTCTTGCTTAAAGATTTAAAAAACAAGAACAACAAAATTGCTCTTAATATTTCGATTACAGAATTAACACAGGTAAGAATTAATATTCCAAAAAATGCAGAAACTCTGGTTAGAGCTACTTTAGATAGAGAAGGAAATAATTATTATAATGAGCCAGCCATAATGACTGCATTTTATAGAGAGACCATTAAAAAACGTAATAAAAATGCGTCTTTGTCTGAAGCAGTTGTAAAGATTTATAAACAGCCCTATAATTCCGAAAAAAAGGATGCGATTAAACTTATTAAGTCACGTAAAAACTCAAACTACTCCAAACTAGATACATTAGCAATAAAGCTTCAAGGAGGTCCGTTTAGCACATTATACTCTGACATTATTAAATATCCTGAATACATTTTTGCTGAAGACACTTTTCAATATTATGACTTTAGTTTCGAGCCTTCTACACAAATAAATAATCGTAAGGTATATGTGGTAAGATTCAAACAACAACCTAATGTAGTTTCATCACTTTATGATGGTAAACTATTTATAGATTCAGAAACTTTTGCATTAACTAGTGCTGAATATAAACTTAATATAGAAAACGAAAAACAAGCTATGGATTTGTTTTTAAGAAAAAAACCTAGAAAAGTTAAAATCTCTCTTATTGAAGCACTTTATCGAGTAGATTATCAAACCAAAAACGGAAAATGGTATTATACATATAGCAACATACAACTGGCTTTTAAAGTGAAGTGGAAAAAGAAACTTTTTAGCAGCACCTATACTTTAAACATTGAAATGGCTATTACAGATTGGGAGAAAAATACAACAGGAATAATGAAACCTAAAAACAGTTTAAAACCCACTATTATTTTAGGTGATGAAGCTTCTGGATTTTCAGATCCTGAATTTTGGGGGAAATACAACATTATAGAACCCGAAAAGTCAATAGAATCTGCTATAAAAAAAATAATTAAACAACTTAAAAAAGTTAAACCTTAAACCACTTCGGCATAAAGGTCAAAATCGGAAGCATCAGTAATTGTTACAATAGTAAATTCTCCAGTTTTGAGGTATGTTTTTGTGGCATCTATAAGAACTTCATTATCAACATCAGGAGAATCAAACTCGGTGCGACCTACAAAATAATTACCTTCTTTTCTGTCGATGACCACTTTAAAGGTTTTGCCTATTTTTTCTTGATTGAGTTCCCACGAAATTTGCGATTGTAATTCCATTATTTCGTTAGCACGTTGTTGTTTTACATCTTCAGGAACATCGTCTATAAGATTGTAAGCGTATGTGCTTTCCTCATGCGAATATGTAAAACAGCCTAAACGCTCAAAACGCATTTCGGCAACCCAACTTTTAAGTTCTTGGAAATCCTCTTCAGTTTCGCCTGGATAACCAACAATTAAGGTTGTACGAATGGTCATTTCCGGAACAACTTCTCGAAATTTTCTTAAAAGATTTGTGGTTTTTTCTTTTGTAGTTCCGCGACGCATACTCTTTAAAATATGATCTGAAATATGTTGCAACGGAATATCGATATAATTGCAAATTTTAGGTTCACTTTTCATGACCTCCAAAACATCCATTGGGAAACCTGTTGGAAAAGCATAATGCAGACGAATCCATTCAATACCATCTACTTTTACAAGCGTTTGAAGCAGTTCAGCAAGATTTCTTTTTTTATAGATGTCCAAACCATAATAGGTTAAATCTTGGGCAATTAAAATGAGTTCTTTTACACCATTTGCTGCCAATTTTTCTGCTTCAATAACAATCTCTTCAATTGGTGTAGAACGATGCTTGCCTCGCATAATTGGAATCGCACAAAAACTGCAAGGTCTGTCGCAACCTTCAGCAATTTTTAAATAGGCATAATTTTTTGGTGTCGTTGTTAAACGTTCTCCTATAAGTTCGTGCTTATAATCTGCTCCAAGAACTTTAAGTAAACTCGGAAGTTCTGTAGTACCAAAATATTGATCAACATCTGGAATTTCTTTTAATAAATCTGGTTTATATCGTTCGGAAAGACATCCTGTTACAAATACTTTGTCTATTTCTCCTTCCTCTTTCTTTTTGACATATTCCAAAATGGTATTGACACTTTCCTCTTTGGCATTATTAATAAAACCACAAGTGTTAATCACCACAATATTTCCTTCTTCTTCATGCACGACATCTTTACCGCTAGCTTTAAGCTGACCCATTAACACTTCGCTGTCATAAATGTTTTTACTACAACCCAATGTTACTACATTGATTTTATTCTTTTTAAGTGATTTTGTACGCATATTTATTTCCCACGAAAGTGGGAATCTTTTTTATTTGTTATTTCGGACTCTTAGATGAGATTCCTTCCCGATAGCTATCGGAATCCAAAGGAATTTGTTACTTAAAAAACGAATCTACAAACTCGTATTTATTAAATACTTGTAAATCTTCAAGTCCTTCTCCTACTCCAATATATTTTACTGGTATTTGAAATTGATCGCTAATACCAATTACAACACCGCCTTTTGCTGTTCCGTCGAGTTTTGTAACTGCAAGCGATGTTATTTCGGTTGCTGCCGAAAATTGCTTGGCTTGTTCAAAAGCATTCTGACCTGTTGAGCCATCTAAAATTAAAAGTACTTCGTGAGGCGCATCGTTTACTACTTTGTGCATCACACGTTTTATTTTTGTTAACTCGTTCATTAAATTCACTTTATTATGTAATCGTCCAGCTGTATCAATAATTACAACATCTGCATTTTGAGTTACAGCACTTTGCAAGGTGTCGAAAGCAACCGAAGCCGGATCGCTGCCCATATCTTGTTTTATCATTGGTACATCTACACGATCAGCCCAAATTTGTAATTGGTCTATTGCTGCAGCACGAAAGGTATCAGCAGCACCAAGAACAACATTTAATCCTTGCTTTTTAAATTGATAAGCTAACTTACCAATAGTTGTGGTTTTCCCAACGCCATTAACTCCAACTACCATAATAACATAAGGCTTATTATCTTGTGGAATTGTAAATTCTGTGGCTTCTCCTTCCCGATAGCTATCGGGATTGGTTTCGGATAATAACGCTGCAATTTCTTCCCGAAGAATCCTGTTAAGCTCATCTGTTCCTAAATATTTGTCCTTTGCTACTCGAGCTTCAATGCGTTCAATAATTTTAAGTGTGGTGTTTACGCCAACATCACTAGTCACTAAAACTTCTTCAAGATTATCAAGAACCTCATCATCAACTTTAGATTTTCCGGCGACTGCTTTACTTAATTTATTTAAGAAACTGGTTTTAGATTTTTCTAATCCTTTATCGAGTGTTTCTTTTTTTTCTAAAGAGAATATTTTTTTTAAAAAACTCATTTATAAAATGGTTAATGGTTTATGAGTTTAAAAATTTATAAAAAACATTTTAGAAACTCCTTTTTGCGTTAAGGATTGTAGCGACATCCTTTTGTTTTGTACATTTCAAAAACAAAAGATATAGCGTAAATCCTGACTCTCTGAAGTTTTTTACGTAAGAGAGAAACGCCCAAATTAATTATAACAATAAAACGAAACGCTAATATAAAACAAAAGCAGCTTCCAATAGAAAACTGCTTTAAAATATGTTAAACTATGAGTGTTATTTCTTGTTCAAGAAATCGTTAACACGATCTGGAGACATAATTGACTCTACAAACATATAAGCTCCGGTTTTTGGAGACCTTACCATTTTTATAGCTTTTGTTAAACGTTTAGATCCAGTTTGCAATGTTGCTACTATTTTCTTTGCCATGATTTATCGTTATTTGACATTTTTAATTAATGAAAATCTCTAATTATTTAATTTCTTTATGAACAGTCATACGTTTTAAGATTGGATTGAATTTTTTAATCTCTAATCTGTCTGGCGTATTTTTCTTATTTTTTGTAGTAATGTATCTTGAAGTTCCTGGTTGTCCAGACTTCTTGTGCTCTGTACATTCTAATATTACTTGAATTCTATTTCCTCTTTTTGCCATGTTCTTTAATTATTAAATGTGGCTGTTATTTTAAAAATCCTTTAGATTTAGCGTCTTTAATTGCAGCATAAATACCTATTCTGTTAATAGTTTTTAATGCTGAAGCAGAAACTTTTAAAGTTATCCATTTATCCTCTTCAGGAATATAAAAACGTTTTTTTAATAAATTAACATTAAATCTACGTTTTGTTCTGTTTAAGGCGTGAGACACATTGTTTCCAAACATTGCTCTTTTTCCTGTAAGTTCACAAACTCTTGACATTATTTCTGACTTTAAATTCTATTATTTTTAAACGAGGTGCAAATTTACAAATTCTTTAGTAGTTCACAAATTTAATTAATCAATTTTTCGAAATTTCTTTTTGAAGCATTTCGAAGGCTTTATTCACTGCTTTATGGATGACTTTAGTACGATGATTTCCTAAATGAAACTCTTCTGAAAAAACTTGTGTTGGAGTCGCTATTGCAATGAAAACTGTACCAATTTCTGCATCAGAATCTCCTTTGGTTGGACCAGCGTTTCCAGTTACTGCAATTGCAAAATCGGTTTTAAATAATTGCTGAACAGCCTTTGCCATAGCCTGAGCAACTTCTCTGCTTACAACAGAATGTTTTTTAATGAGTTCTTCTGAAATATTTAAAACACCTGTTTTAGCTTCTGTAGCATAACTTACTATTCCACCTTTAAAATATGCTGATGCACCAGCGTTTGCTGTTATTTTTTTAGCTATCATTCCTCCTGTACAGCTTTCGGCAACAGAAATAGTTTTATTTAGTTCAACTAATCGCTTTCCAATTTTCTTTTCTATCGATGTTTCTTCATCTTCGAAACCAACAAAAACATCTTTAATTAAAGGCATTACTAATGCTATTTGTTTTTCAACTTCTTTTGTAATCTTTTCTTCATTTTTTCCTTTTGCTGAAAGGCGTAATCTTACTTTTCCAAGACCAGGCAAATAGGCAAGTTTTATATAATTTGGTAAATTTTCTTCCCAGTCTTCTATTCTTGCTGCCAACATACTTTCGCCCAATCCATAAGTTAAAAGTGTTTTGTGTAAAATGAAAGGAAGTTCAAATTGTTTTTGTAACCTTGGTAAAACTTCATTTTGGATTAAGGCTTTCATTTCAAAAGGAACACCTGGAAGCGAAATAAAGATTTTATTTTGATGCTTTATCCATATTCCTGGTGCTGAACCAAAGCGATTCATTAAGGCTATAGATTTGGACGGAATAAGTGCTTGGTCTATATTAACTTGTGTTAAAGGTTGCTTAACGTATTCTTGCCAAAGCGTTTTAATATTTTTCAAAACAGCTTCGTCCTGTACTAAAGTGTCGTTAAAATATTCGGTTAGCGTGTGCTTGGTAATATCGTCTTTTGTAGGTCCTAATCCACCTGTAATAATTATAATATTGGCGTTTTCTTGAGCTTCTTTTAAAGATTTTAAAATGTGTTGCTTATCATCCTGAACTGAAGTGATTTGATAAACAGAAACACCAATTTTATTAAGTTCTTTGGCAATAAAAGCTGAATTAGTATCTACGACTTGACCAATAAGAATCTCGTCGCCAATGGTAATTATTTCCGCTTGCATTATAGGTTGAAATCTGTCTTAATTTCTTCGACTGCATTTTCAACAGCTTTTAAAACGATGTCTAATTTTTTAGAAATATCATTTTCTTTTTGTTCAAATTTTCCCCAATCTTGTACTTCAATTAAATCTTCAAGCACACCTAACTCAAAAAGATCAATAGTTGGTTTCATTTTATGTGCAGATAGATAGGTCGCTAAATAATCTTTACTAATTACTGCAGTTTGTAGAAGTTGAGCATCTGCCGGCACTTCTTCTAAAAATGCTTCTGCTAATGCAACAACAAATTCTTCGTCGTCGTCAGCTAACTCTGTTACTCTGTGTAGTTTATAAGGCTGTTCCATTTGTTTTATTTTACAATTATCGAAAATAGCTCCTGATTTTCGATATATCCTTTTAATTTATCATTGGCAACTACTTTGCCTACTCCAGCTGGAGTTCCGGTAAAGATAATATCTCCAATCTTTAAAGTGAAATATTTTGAGACATATTCGATTAACTCGTCTATTTTCCAAAGCATTAGATTAGTATTTCCTTGCTGAACACTGGTTTCATTTTTATATAAACTGAAGTTAATATCGTCTATATTTTTAAAGTTAGTTTTAGAAATCCATTTTCCAATTACTGCAGCACCATCAAAGGCTTTGGCTTTCTCCCAAGGCAAGCCTTTTGCCTTTAACTCGTTTTGTAGATCGCGAGCGGTAAAGTCGATACCTAAACTAATTTCGTCATAATATTTATGCGCAAATTTTTTATCGATATGCTTTCCTATTCTATTAATTTTTATCAAAATTTCGACTTCGTGATGTACATCGTTTGAAAAATCCGGGATAAAAAAAGGCTGTTTCTTCAATAAAATAGACGTATCTGGTTTTAAAAATACGACAGGATTTACTGGCTTTTCGTTTTCGAGTTCCTTTATATGCTCTGTGTAATTACGACCTATGCAGATTAGTTTCATTCTATGTTGCTGAGTTGTTTTGTTGTTTAGCTGCGAATAAACAAATGTTTCATTATTGCTAAAAATATTAAAAAGTCTTTGTTCTTAATCTAACTTATTATTAAAAGCTCTCAATTTAATTGCTGTTAATACTTTTTTAGTATATAGTGGGAAGTCTGCATTAAGCAACCAACCAAAATATCCAGATTCTTGTTCTAACACATCTAACACAGGTTTATTTTTATGTTTTCCGAAAGAAAAACATTCTTCACCATCTTTATTAAAAGTAATGAATCCTGCAAAATCTGCATTTTTTTTGTGAGAACTAAAATCGGATAGAAACTTGGTGTCATTTTCAAGGTCGTTGTATTTTGAAAGTTGTGCTTTTAGCACTTCGTAAGTTGCAAAAGTATCAGCTTCCGCACTATGAGCATCTTCAAGATTTTTATCGCAGTAAAATTTGTAAGCTGCAACAAGTGTTCGTTGCTCCATTTTATGAAAAATGGTTTGCACATCGACTGACACACGATTTTTCATATCAAAATCTATATCTGCACGTAACATTTCTTCGGCTAATAACGGAATATCGAATCGATTGGAGTTAAATCCTCCTAAATCAGAATCTTTAATCATTGCCTGAACATCTTTAGCAATAGCCTTAAAGGTTGGTTCGTTTGCTACTTTTTCGTTTGTAATACCATGAATGTCTATAACTTCTTTTGGGATAGTCATCTCTGGATTTACGAGCCAGGTTTTTTTTACTTCTTTTCCGTCTGGAAATACTTTTAAAATAGATATTTCAACTATTCTGTCTTTTGAAATGTTAACTCCTGTGGTTTCAAGGTCGAAAAAACAAATGGGTTTGGTAAGGTTTAGTTGCATTATTGTTTGTTGTGTTTTTGACAATAAATAGATTCCTGTCTTCGCAAGAATGACAAGTTCATATTTCTCTGTTTTCGTCCCAATCTTCAAGATAATCTTTTACAGCTTTTACAAATTGACCACCAAGTGCTCCATTTACAACACGATGGTCGTAAGAATGCGATAAAAACATTTTGTAACGAATACCAATAAAATCGCCTTCAGAAGTTTCAATTACTGCAGGCACTTTTCGTATTGCTCCGAGAGCTAAAATACCTACTTGAGGTTGATTAATTATTGGTGTTCCCATAATGCTTCCAAAGGTTCCAACATTGGTTACTGTATAAGTTCCACCTTGTATGTCGTCTGGTTTTAGCTTGTTTAATCGTGCTCGATTGGCAAGATCATTAACCTGCTTGGTCATGCCAACGAGATTTAATTGGTCAGCATTTTTAATTACTGGTACAATTAAATTTCCATCTCCAAGAGCTGCTGCCATTCCGAGATTTATATTTTTCTTTTTAATGATAGTATCGCCTTCAACTGAAATGTTCATCATTGGGAAATCTCTTAAAGCTTTTGCTACGGCTTCCATAAAAATTGGCGTAAAGGTCAAGTTCTCACCTTCACGTTTATAGAAATCGTCTTTAACTTTTTTTCTCCAATTCCAGATTTTGGTAACATCTGCTTCAATAAACGATTGCACATGTGCCGATGTTTGTAACGAATCGACCATGTGTTTTGCAACGAGTTTTCTCATTCGGGTCATTTCAATGATTTCGTCTTCTCCGTTTGAAACAACTTGTACTATTTGTGATTTTCCAACACTTTTAAGTTGGTCTGTTTCAATTTTTGCTTCAGATTTTCGTGTTGGTTGACTTCCTCTATTTTGCAGATAAGCAAGAATATCGCTTTTTGTAACTCGGCCTTCTTTTCCTGTTCCAGAAATTGCATCTAATTCGGCTTGGGAAACAGCTTCTTTTTTAGCAATATTTTTAACTAATGGTGAATAAAACCGATCTCCACTTGAAATTACTGAAGCAACAGATTCTTGAGCTACGACAACTGTTTTAGTAACTTCTGAAACAGCTTTTACAGGAGCTTCCTGTATTGTTTCTTCTACTATTGGAGCAGATTCAGAAGTTGTTTGGTCGGCATCGATTTCAATTATTGCAATAGTTTGCCCAACTTGTACGACATCATCAACATTAAAAAGTTTTTCTACCAAAACACCATTAACTTCACTTGGTATTTCGCTATCAACTTTATCGGTTGCAATTTCTAAAATGGCTTCGTCTTCTTCAATAGTATCGCCTATTTCTTTTAACCAAGATGTAATGGTTGCTTCTGCAACGCTTTCTCCCATTTTAGGTAACTTCAATTCAAATTTTGCCATATCGTTAATACAAAAGTTGTTTTTTGATTTCTGTTTGCAAAATTAATGAAAAATCATATAATCTGTCGTAGTTTCATTAATTCTATTCAAAACAAATGATTTCACCCCGACTTTTTGAGCTATTGCTACCAATCATAAAATTAGAGTTTTTAGGCAAAATTTTAAAAGTAGCTTTAGTATTAATAGTTGCGTCAGAAATAGTATCAATGATTTTTTTATAACTCAAAGCATTAGCATCAAGAATTATTTCAGTATTGTTTTTTATGCTTTTCAAATCAGGATTTAATTCGATTGGTTTTGTAAGCATTGAAGCAAGTTTAACTGGTAATTCGCCAAATATTATTACATATCTCTCTATTGATTGAGGGTTTACCGTTGGTTTGGTTCTAAATATAAAAGCCAATTTAATTCCAACCAAAACTAAACCTTTGAATAGTATATTAGTTATAAAATGTTTTTTATAAAACAGCTGCATTGCATTATAAAATCCTTTGGCGTAATATTTATTCTTTAAGGTGCTTTCTCCTTTAAAGTGAATTATTTTAGTATCAGAAAAATAATAGTTATCATAACCTAAATTTAAGATTCTATAAGACAAATCTATATCTTCGCCAAACATAAAATAGTCTTCATCAAAACCATTGACCTCTTGATAAACCTCTTTCTTTAGTAACATAAATGCGCCTACCAAAATATCAACTTTTCCAGTTTCACCTTGATTAAGATGATTGGCATAATATTTCTTTGAATTGCCAAATATTTTATTGGCAGCAACTTTTACTGTTGGGATATTTCGTTTACTTTCAGGTAAAAACTGCCCAGTTCCATCAATGAGTTTACAACCAATAATTCCAATGTTTTCTTGTAAACTGGCAAATTCAAGTAGTTTTTCGAACGAGTCTTCAGCTACAACTGTATCAGGATTTAAAATACAAATATACTCGCCTTTTGCCACAGTTACTCCTTGATTATTCCCTTTAGAGAAACCGAAATTTTCTTTATTTTCTATAAGTGTAACTTCAGGAAAAAGTTGTTTAATCATGTTGCAACTTTCATCATTGGAGTTATTATCAACAACAATTATTTCGGCATCAATAGTTGAAATAGCTGCTTGTACACTACTTATACACAACTCTAAAAAGTAACGTACATTGTAATTTAATATGATAATGGAAAGTTTCAACTATATTTTAAACCTTTAATGAAGTTTCAAAAGGAATTCTATTTATAATACTTCGACCTAGTGTAACCTCATCGGCATATTCTATTTCGTCGCCAACTGATATTCCTCTTGCAATTGTTGTTGTTATAATGTCAAGCCCTTGTATTTGTTTGTAAATATAAAAGTTGGTGGTATCACCTTCCATTGTAGAACTTAAAGCAAAAATCAGTTCTTTTATTGTTCCTTTTTTTACTTTCTCTACTAACGAAACGATATTTAAATCGTGTGGACCAACGCCATCCATTGGTGAAATTTTTCCGCCAAGTACATGATACAATCCTCTAAATGATGCTGTATTTTCAATCGCCATAACATCGCGTATATCTTCAACTACACAAATAAGTTCTTCATTTCTATGAGGATTTGTACAGATTTCGCATAAATCTACATCGCTAATATTATGACAGCTTTTACAAAACTTAATTTCGTTTCGCATTTTTTGCAATGCTTGAGATAATCGGGTTGTTTGTTCTTGAGGCTGACGTAATAAATGTAGTACCAAACGCAGTGCAGTACGCTTACCAATTCCTGGTAATTGTGACATTTCGCTAACTGCGTTTTCAAGTAATTTTGATGAAAACTCCATAACTGCGAATTTACAATTTTAAAACTTTTATGCCACAAATGGAAGAATGTTTCTTTTTTGATAAAACTTGTTCATCATAATATTGCAATATTACAAGATAGATTCAAATAATTATCACAACAGTCTGGTTAAAATTATTTATTATAAAGAAACGCTTTCAACAAAATTTGTATTTTGGCTGAAGAAT
>Ga0209554_1001017_pt1 | contig 22198 bp, 16 predicted proteins | sample MarorgKNORR_S2LV_5_FD_188221 | JGI IMG/M metagenome (GOLD analysis project Ga0209554, IMG submission 188221) | Marine microbial communities from the Southern Atlantic Ocean, analyzing organic carbon cycling - Bottom_A/KNORR_S2/LV (SPAdes) (version 2) | ecosystem: Environmental > Aquatic > Marine...
TTTGGTCATATTTTGAACTTATGCTTTTTAATAAAACAAGGTCCGTAATAGAGTATAAATCAATTGTTTGGTTTGTTTGTTCTGAATAATGTTTTGAAATTCTACTAATGGCACCTGAATAACTACCAGCCGTATTGTCTTTATATCCATTATCTTCTAACCATTTTTTAAAATTACTTCTTATGTCATTAGGTACTAAAGAATTTTCAACATTATTAATATTACTATTTGGTTGATTCTTTGATGCTGCTAATAAGTTTATTTTAGCTAACCATTTTTTATAATAAGGTCTATCATTATTCTCTGGAACTTCATACCACTGTGAACATATAAAAAATTCTTTTTGATGAATTATTACAGGAGTTTTCCAATACCTATCTAAACCCCCAGGATCCTTAACTCTTACTTTACTCAAGAAAGGATATTGTATATAAAATGTGCTGTTAGAGTACTCTAGCTTTTGAAGATTTTCCAACTCATTACTGCTAATTAAGTTTTTTGCAACTAATTCATTAAATGTTATTTTAACAAATTTACCTATTTTTAATGCTGAACGCTCTTTAGTTTGTGTAATCGGTATCACTTGTGAATTTTCATTAATATTGTCGTTGTCATATTTTCTATGACACGTTTTACAAAGCGTTAACACTGTTACAAGCAACAGTCCAATAAAAGGATGTCTTTTTAATTTGTGTGAATACAGCCAAATGGCAAAAATATATGCTGCGAAAAAAAGAGCGGCTTTCCAAGAAATCATCCATCCGAAGAAAAATCCTAAAAAATTAAGTAAAAAGTAAATTTCTAACTTTGTTTGTTGCCTCACAAAACTATCTAAGTTCGTTTTTATAGGCCTGTTGATTTGATCTATTTTTACATCATAAAAGTTATTGATAATATAACCCGAAGCAACTACACAAACCGATGCAAAGACAATAAAAAAAAGATCGGAATCTAACAGAACAATGCGCAACGATTTTTGTGGAGAAAAAATAAAAATGGCCGCTAAATACTGAGCTCCTATAAGCACTAAAATATTATAGCCTCTTATTACAGAAACTAAACTTAACAATTTATAAAAAACAGAAGCTGGTTTAGAGGTACTCATTTTTTAAGCATTGGAATTGCTAAAATCGATAGACTAATTCTAGTTTATAGTCTTTCAAGGTCAATTTTACTTTTTCGTAGTCTTCAGTAAAACCTAGAATATATCCACCACCACCAGAACCACATAGCTTCAAGTAGTAATCGTTTGTCTTTAAACCTTGTTCCCATACTTTATGAAATGCAGTAGGAATCATAGGTTTAAAATTTGCCAAGACCAATTTTGATAGTTTTTTGACATTGCCAAATAGCGATTTCACTTTTCCGTGTAAAAAATCATCAATACATGCATCTGTATACATTGCAAACTCTTCATTCAACATTTTTCTAAAACCTTCATTTTTCATCTTATTCATAAAGATGTTTACCATCGGCTCTGTTTCTCCAACAATTTCAGAATCTAATAAGAACACCGCTCCTTTTCCTTCCTTTTGAGACGGAATTCCTGCAGGTTCTATATGGGTCTTAGAATTAATTAAAATCGGTAAACTTAAATAACTGTTTAACGGATCTAATCCTGAACTTTTACCATGAAAAAAAGATTCCATCAAACTAAAAATTCCTTTCAATTTCAGCAACTTATCTCTTGTTAAATTTTCTAACACGGTAATTTTATCAGTAGCATATTTATCATAAATAGAGGCCACTAAAGCTCCTGAACTTCCCACTCCATAACCTTGTGGAATTGACGAATCAAAGTACATCCCTTCTTTTATATCCGCTTTTAACACATCTAGCCTAAATGAAACCTTAGTCGTATCTAAGTTCTCTAGATAGTTACAAAAACGAATTAAGTTATGATTTGATTTTTCGGCGTCTCCAGAAAGATCTGAAGTCGATTTCAAAGCGCCTCTGTAAGTAGTATATGGAATTGTTAATCCTTTAGAGTCTTTAATAATTCCATATTCTCCGAAGAGCAATATTTTAGCATAAAATAAAGGTCCTTTCATCTTTTTCTTTTTTCAGTGACAAAAATACTATTTATTATTTTAACCGCTAGCAAACAACGGTATATATCTCTTTTAATAGAAGATTTTCCACATTCCTTTTTTCTCGCCTTCCTTGTAGCTTCCTCTCTCCTTAATCTTTCCATTTTTATAAAAAACCTCCCAAAGACCTTCCTTCAAATTGTTCTTATAGTTGCCTTTTTCTAATAATTCTCCCGTTTCATAAAATTCAGAAAAAGACCCTTCTATTTTTCCTTTTGCATACGATCTTTTATTTTTCAACTTCCCAGATTCATAATAGATATTACGTACTCCTGTAGTCTCTCCTGTTGTATAATGTACTTCTTGATACAAAACTCCATCTTCAAAATAGTATTTTACCAAACCATGAAAGGTTTCTTTATTTGCTACTTTATTAAAACTAAAACCTTCCATTTGTACTGTTCCATTCATATAATAGTCTACAATCCAAAATCCATTATTCACTTTTTCAGGAACAGGTCTGTAATAGGTTGCTTTTTCTTTATCTATTTGATTCCAATTTGCATCAAACCAAATATTGGTTTCTTGTGCCGTAAGCGAAGTTGAAATAAAAGCAATCATTAAAAATAGAGAGAAGTAGTTCGTTTTCATCTTTTTTAGCTTTAAAGGTCAGTACTTTTAGCACCAAAACCTGTGTTATCACAAATATAATGATTTTTTTGACAATACTTAGACAACTCATTATCAATAAACTGACTTATTTTTTCTTTTTCTCCCTCTGGATACAGCAAATGAACATTCGCACCTGCATCAAGTGTAAAACAAATTGCACTGTCATTTTCTGCTCTAAAACTCCAAATCTTGTTGATGATCTCTAACGTGTTTGGTTTCATCAATATAAAGTATGGATTGCTAGACAACATCATCGCATGCAAGCTTAGCGCTTCACTCTCTACCAAGTTGACAAATGATTTCACATCTCCATTTTGAAGAATTTTAGAGAGTTTTGAAAGGTTTTCATTTGCCTGTAAAAAACGTTGTTCTGCATACGGATGTTGATGCATTAAATTATGACCGACGGTACTACTCACTTGCTTTTTTCCCTTATCAACCAACAAAATAGTATCTTGATAATTTTCAAAAACCGAATGTACTTTATACGGAAACTGCACGCCAAACAAGTCTGAACTTCCTTCAATTTCTGGATGTTCTCCCCAAACAACCAACGGCCCTTCAATACTCCTACTGGCACTTCCAGAGCCAAGTCGAGCTAAAAAAGAGGCTTTCTTATTGATAAAATCTGAGGTCATTTTCTCTTCACTCAAGGCTTGCTCTAAACTCATCAAGCACATGGCTATGGCACTCATTCCACTTGCAGAAGAGGCAATTCCGCTACTGTGTGGAAAAGAATTTTCTGAAGTAATAACCATCGCGTAGTCCAATAGATACGGACAATACGCTTGTATTCTTTCAAAAAACTCTGCAATTTTAGGTTTGAACTCCTCTTTTTGTTTTCCTTCAAAAAAGACTTCAAATTGAACGCTTCCTGAAGCTACTTTTTTAGAAAAATCAATGGTTGTAATGGTATGACAATTGTTCAATGTAAAACTAATCGAAGCATTTTTAGGAATCTGCGGATCGCTTTTTCCCCAATATTTTACCAACGCAATATTACTTGGAGTTTTCCAAGTGTAACTTGCCTTATCAATTGAATTTGTAACTGTTTTCGGAATAAATTGTGCTGTACTCAAGTCAAAAATAATTTGAGGTAAAGTTAGCGTTTTTTAGTGTACCTTTTTCAATGTAAAATGGGTATTTTTGATTTATAAAGACACTAATTTTGAGAAAACTAAAATTGATTTGGGATTTTAAAGGCGATGATGGATTTGAAATTGCGAAACACCATTGCATCCATCTAAAAGAATTTGCAATGATGGAAAAATTACAGTACTACGAAATTGATTTTACCCAATTGAACGAAATGCACAGCATTGCCTTTGTAACAGTTGATGAAAAAGACATGATTCCGTATCGTGACGCCTTAAAACCACACCGAGGAGAAATAGCGCAATAAAACTACCTTTCTGCTATTGCCTTTGCGGCAATAAATCCGCCTGTCCATGCATTCTGAAAGTTAAACCCGCCCGTTACCGCATCAATATTTAAAATTTCACCCACAAAGAATAAGTTTTTGTGCTTTCTACTTTCAAAACGTTTGAAATTAATCTCTTTTAAATCGATTCCGCCTGCCGTAACAAACTCTTCTTTAAACGTACTTTTCCCATTGGCGTTATACAATCCTTTTGTCAATTGATTGGCTAATTTTTCTAACTGCACATTGCTCAAATCTGCCCATTTCAATATTTCTGCAATATCAGAAGCTGCAACCAATCGTTCCCACAATCGCCTTGGAATATCGCTAAAAGGAGATTTTAAATGCACTTGCTTTTTAGGCTGTTTCTTTTTTAAGTTCAACAATACATTCAATACTTTGTCTGTGGGTCTTGAGAGCCAATTGACTTCCACATTGTATTGATAGTTTTTTTCTGCCAATATTCGTGCTCCAAAAGCAGAGAGCTTCAATACTGCTGGCCCGCTCATTCCCCAATGGGTAATTAACAACGGCCCGCTAGATTCTAATTTTGTCCCAACCAATGTTACGGTTGCATTCGGAACAGAAATGCCTAGTAAATCAATGATTCTTTTGTCTTTGATATTGAAGGTAAACAACGAGGGCACAGGAGGTACAATGGTATGATCTAAGCTTTCAACCAATTCCCAAATTTTGTTACTACTTCCTGCGGAAACCACTACTGCATCGGCAATAAATTGTTGATCTTTTGTGTTGACAACCCACTGCTCTTTTTGTTGATAAACGGAATGTACTCCACAGTTTTTCAACAGGGTAATACCTGAGTTATCAACAGCATTTTGAAAGCAATCTACAATTGCTTGCGATGTATTCGCCTCTGGAAACACCCGATTGTCTCCTTCTATTTTTAGTGGAACACCTCGGTTTTCAAACCATTCAAAAGTATCTCCAGTCATAAACTGATGAAAAGGCCCCAACAATTCTTTCTTTCCTCTCGGATAAAACTCACAGAGCTCTTTAGGATCAAAACAAGCATGCGTCACATTACAGCGCCCACCTCCAGAAACTTTCACTTTTTGAAGCACTTCTTTTCCTTTTTCTAGAATGGTGATTTCTAAATCCGGATTATTTTCTTTTGCATTGATGGCTGTAAAAAAACCTGCAGCGCCTCCTCCAATGATGATTACTTTTTTCATTCTTTTTTATCTATTGTCAGTTCGAGCCTGCCTGCGGTAGGTAGGTAATTTTCTATTCCGATAATTATCGGGACAGAAAATTGTATCGAGAACTATTTTTAAATCATCTCGATACAAATTTGTTTTACAAATTCACTCGATGTGACATTTATTTAGTCTAGCTACAGACAGCGCAAAGAGCCAACCTTTACAAAACCATTTCTTTATAACTCAGCACCGTTTCAAAACCTTTTTTCTTGAAATAACTCGGCGTATCTTCAGTTCCTGTTGCCAACACAAAATCGCCACCCCAAGCTCCTAAACTCTTTACATCTCCAAAATAATCAGGAAACAATTGTTTTTGAACCGGTTCTTGTTTGATTATTCCACCAATAATCGCTTCATGCTCCCTCATAATCTTTCCTAAACCTTTTGCCGAAGTCGCTTTTACAAAGGCTTCTGATAAATTGGACACCGCTTCAATCTCTTGCTTAATATCTTGGTTGTTCCTTTTATACTGCTCAATCCCTTCTCTACTATTCTGTTTTTTATTTAAATGCACAAAAAACAATTCATCAGCAAAACTCGGATTGAAATCTACGGTGGTAACTGTTGGTTTTTGATCTTCCAATTGATACAGAATCGAAGCATTGTTCTGTGCACAAGCAATATCATAACCACTTCCAGAAAAGGAATTCCACAACAATGCAAAAGCATCCACATTTGCCCAAGAAGCAATATTATTGATCAATGTTGACGAGCTTCCTAAGCCCCAATCTCTCGGAAATGACAAGGCAGTTTTTACGACAAACCCTTCATCAGAATTTAAAAACTTGGGATTCAATTTACACGCTTCTTGCAAGATGTTTTGCAGCGTTTCTGCAATAAATTCTGAGCTTCCTTCTGTGTCAGAATCGAACGTACAATTCACCAATCGAAGTTTTGGTAAGTCAAAAATCGCTTCGAACCAACAAGCACCAGTCGCTGTAAAACTTTTCCAAATCAATTGAGATTCTTGAATTTTTTCAACCACCAAATTTTGTCCGAACCTCGTTGGAACTGCCAACGATTTTGCGCCATCGAGAACTACATATTCTCCTGTTAATAATAACTTACCGTTGCTGTAATATTTATTCATTCTCTTAATACCCTCCTATTTCCTCAACGTATTAAATTTTTCGACTACAGCACTATGCGTAACCGTTTTATCTTTAAAATACGCCACCATTATTTCTTTTTCTTTGGTCGTTGCTTCTAACTGATTCAAGACATTCATCAAATGCATTTTCATATGTCCTTGCTGAATTCCATTCGTTGTTAAAGCTCTTAATGCGGCAAAGTTTTGTGCCAATCCTGCAGTAGCAATAATCTGCATCAATTCTTTTGCCGATGGATTTTGCAACATTTTTAAAGACAATTTTGCCATGGGATGCAAAGAGGTCAACCCTCCAACAGTTCCCAATGCCAACGGAATTTCAATCCAAAATCGAAACCTATTATTTTCAATCTCACAATGCGTTAAACTGCTATACCTTCCAGATTTGGAGGCATACGCATGTGCTCCTGCCTCAACCGCTCTAAAATCATTTCCTGTAGCCAATACAACCGCATCTATTCCATTCATGATGCCCTTGTTATGCGTTACAGCTCTATACGGTTCAATTTTCGCAATGTGTACTGCTTGGCAAAATTTGGTTGCAAATTGTTGTGGGTTTTCTCCACCCAAATCATCAATAGCACAACTTACCTCAGCCCTAACGATACATTCAGGAACATAATTTGACAAAATACTCATCACAATTTCAATATCCTCTTTTCTAAAAGCATTGGCAATGGTTTCTAAACAAGAATTGATAAAATTTGCGCCCATTGAATCTTTCGTTTCAAACGTAACATGCAACTGATAATAGTTGGCTAGTTTGCCTGTTTTATTCTTTAATTCAATCGCTAAAATTCCACCACCACGCTTTTCCATATTCCTAGTAATGGATGCAGTAGCTGCAATCAAATATTGTTTCTGTTCATTGAAATAAGCCTGTAAGTCTTCTTCTGTACCTTCGTACATAAAATGTACCTGACCAATTTTAGTGGTAGAAATCACCTCCGTTTTAAATCCCCCTCGAGTGCTCCAAAACTTAGCCACCAAAGAAGCCGCAGCTACTACCGAACTTTCTTCTACCACCATCGGAATCACATACTCTTTTCCATTGATAATAAAGTTAGGCGCAACCCCGTAAGGCATGTAAAAATTAGAGATGGTATTCTCTATAAAATCATCGTGTAATTGTTGTAGCTTTTCATCTACATTCCAATATTGTTTAAGGGTTTCTACAATTTCTGGTTGTGAGCTAAAATAGTTTTTTGACAACCAATCGATTTTCTCTTTTTTAGTCAGTTTAGAAAACCCGGAAATAATTTTGGACATGGAATACTTCTTTTTAAGTACCACAAAGATAAATGAATCCTGTTAAAATAATACTGCTATTTCATATTTCTAATTTTTTTGGACTGATTTTGCTGATTTTTCCGTAAACTTGGCAAGATTTTATTAAAAACACAACTTTATAAAATACAGAACAACAAAACAACTAAAATACCTAGACCAATTAATTATGGAAGATTCAATACTAAAACAAGCAGAAGAAAAAGATATATTTGGACATCCAAAAGGATTGTATGTCTTGTTTTTTGTAGAAATGTGGGAACGTTTTTCTTATTATGGAATGAGAGCAATCCTGACTTTATATTTAGCCGCTCCAATTCTTTTAGGAGATCCACAATCTGGATATGGCTGGACAAATGCAGAAACCTTATCTTTTTATGGAACCTATACCATGTTTGTATATTTAACTTCAATTCCTGGAGGATGGATCGCAGATAAATTTATTGGTCAAAAAAAAGCAGTGATGTTTGGTGGTCTATTACTCTGTATTGGACATGGGATTTTAGCCGTCAATGCACAATGGGCTTTCTTTACCGGTTTGCTGCTAATTGTATTTGGTGTAGGGTTTTTAAAACCAAATATTTCAACAATGGTTGGAGGGTTATACAAACAAGGTGATGACAGAAGAGATAGAGGTTTTTATGTGTTTTATATAGGGATTAATTTAGGTGCATTTTTAGGAGCTCTAATTGTTGGAGCTGTTGCAGCTAAGTATGGATGGCATTATGGATTTGGATTGGCAGGTATCGGAATGGCATTGGGTCAAATAGTATATATGTACGGTTTAAAATACCTTAATGGAGTAGGTGATTTCTTAGGAAAAGCGGATTCGCCTCAAAAAGAAATCATGAAAAAACCCTTGACGAAAGTTGAAAATGACAGAATGTTAGTCATGTTTTTATCTTTTTTAATCATTATTGTTTTCTGGGGAGCCTTTGAACAAGCAGGGGGCTTAATGAGCTTGTATACTGAACAAAAAACAGACAGAATACTTTCCTTCTCAATACCCTTTATAGGAAATGAAATTCCTGCGGCAGTTTTCCAATCAATCAATGCCTTTTTTATCATTATTTTAGGAACTGCAATTGGAGGGTTTTGGCACAGATGGAGAAAAAAAGGAAAAGAATCATCTTCTTTATTTAAGATGGCCATTGGAGTTATCATTATGGCTTTTGGATTCTTTTTTATGAGTAAAGCAGCTACAGAAGTTGTGATGGATGGAGATATCGTTGCTGAAAAGTCAGCAATGATCTGGCTCGTCTTAGCCTACTTGTTTCATACAATTGGTGAACTTTGTGCGTCACCTGTTGCCTTATCTTTCATTACCAAATTAGCACCATTAAAATATGCATCCTTTATGATGGGAGCTTATTTTGCTGCCACTGGACTTGGAAATAAAGTTGCTGGAATGATCGGAGAATTATCTGAAGATGCAGGAGATTTTGAGATCTTTACAGGAATTGCAATTACCTGTACCATTTTTGGCTTACTTATCCTAGCCATTTTAAAACCTCTTAAAAGGTTAACGCATGGAGCTGAAGATGTAAACAATTCAATAACCGAATAAACAACTACAAACCTAAATCATTAATCATGATTTAGGTTTTTTTATACTAATTCAAAACAATTTTATGAATACTAGCAAAATTAGATTTGAAGGTTCTGAAATGAATCGACAATTATTACTTGGTCACCCAAGTGGATTATTTATTTTATTCTTTACAGAAATGTGGGAACGATTTTCCTATTATGGAATGCGTGCACTATTGGTGCTGTTTTTAACATCAGCTCTTATGGACGGAGGTTGGGGCTGGTCAAGAGAAGAAGCTTTAGGTCTCTTTGGTACTTACACAATGCTCGTTTACCTTACACCAATTATTGGTGGAATAATTGCCGACAAACTACTCGGATACCGTTGGGCGGTTGCTCTTGGAGCGTTAATCATGACCCTTGGACACGCTTCAATGGCACTAAACACTCCTTGGGGATTGTATCTTGGAATTGCCTTTCTAGTTGCAGGAAATGGTCTTTTTAAACCGAATATTACTTCAATTATCAATGGCGTATATGTAAATGCTCAAGAGAAAAAAGATGGAGCCTTCACCATATTTTACATGGGCGTAAATGCTGGAGCTTTTTTAGGAATTATGCTTTGTGGATATGTAGGAGAGACTCAAGGTTGGCATTTTGGATTTGGATTGGCTGGAGTTTTTATGTTTTTTGGAATGTTACAGTTTTGGTTCGCTCAAAACATCTTTGGAAACATTGGAATTTCTCCAAGTAAAAAAGAAAAGCTAGCACTAGCTAACAAAGAAAACAGTAGCCAAGAAGAAAAAATACCTGCTAATGTGCAACGTGACCACTATATTGTAGTAGGAATTTTAGCATTTTTTACGGTATTCTTTTGGGCAGCATTTGAGCAAGCGGGAGGGTCAATGACGATCTTTGCAAAAGATTATACCAATAGAGTATTAGAAGGAGGAGCGGCAACTACTTTTAAAATTGCCAACACATTATTAACAATCGTACCGCTTGTTATCATCACATATGTTCTTTTTAAATTATTTAAAATCACGTTCAAAAAATACGCGCTATCCAACATGTTTTTGGGACTAAGTTTTGCTATCATCTGGGCAATTGTACTGTGGATGCTTAACAATCAATTTAGCCAAGATTCTACAGAAATACCTGCTTCTTGGTTTGGAATCTTAAATTCATTTTATATCATTGCATTCGCTCCTTTAATTGCTAAAATTTGGGAAAGTAAGTACAACCCCCCAGCAACTGTGAAATTCGGGATTGGGTTAATTTTATTAGGATTAGGTTTTGGAATACTCGCATACGGATCCTCAACGATACCTCAAGGAGCTCAAACTGCTTCAGTAAGTGTCATATGGCTAATCTTAGCGTACTTACTGCACACTTTAGGCGAACTCTCTTTGTCTCCTGTTGGCTTGTCTTATGTCTCTAAATTAGTTCCTGGAGCAAAAATAGGAATGATGTTCGGCCTCTGGTATATTGCAATCGCTTTTGGAAACAAAATTGCAGGATCAATGGGAGGCATGATTGATGAAATTACAGCACAGTATTCAATGACGACTTTCTTTTTAATCTTTACACTAGTACCAATAGTAGCTGGTATTGCAATAATGTTATTGACTCCACTTGTCAAAAAATTAATGCACGGTGTAAAATAAAAAACACCTCATTTATTTAAAAAAAACACCTCTCGATAATTATCGAGAGGTGTTTTTTAATGTTACCTTTTAGTACTCTAAAATTTTAGCGCCCTCCGTTCCTGTATCGTGAAAAGGAACCTTATATTTTTTACAGATAGCTTTCCAACGGTGTACCTGACTTTTATAATTAGAACCGTCGGCAATCACTTCTTTGGGATGGATTGTTTTCAATAGTCGTTCTAGATTTATTTTTGGTGACTGGCATAAAAGCACCACACAATTTTTCAATGTGGGCAGCTGATAGACACCCAAACTATCAACAAGCAATAGCGTTGTATTTTGAAACTTTAGGATTGTTGGAAGTTTTGACTCATAAACAACATCTTCAATCTTCTCACCAATTGTATACGATCTTAAAGCGCTTGATGTTACTATTTTTAAGCGATCTAAATCGTGATAAACCTTTATGCGATTCCCTGTTCTTTCAACGAGTAGTGTATGTCTGCTTTTATGAAAAATAACCAGCTCATTTTTAATACCCATTTGATGCTTCTCATACAATAGCCCTAATTGAAACAGGATCACAACACCTAAAACAATCAAGCTGTTCTTATAGCTCCTTTTTGTTAAAAACTGCACGCCAATCACCAAACATCCATAGGTGGTGATCAGCAGTAAAAAAGAGAACGAAATTCCTTCTATTAAAAAAGATTCTTGCTGTGATATCCAACTAACAAACGCATTCATTGCTGAAATAACAACACCATATGCATTCGCTACAAACAGCGGAAGAATTTTTAATAGCGACAAAGCAATCACAACAATTCCGCCAATTAAAATGCTTCCAATAAAAGGAATGATTACCAAATTAGATAACATAAAGAGTCCCGGAAACTGATGAAAATAAAATAAGCTAATGGGTAAAACACCCAATTGCGCAGCCGTTGAAACCGTAAACAATTGCCAGAAGTAATCAATCAACTTCCATGTTGGTTTCCATAAACCATACAATTTAGGCTGTATCCAAACAATGCTAAAAACTGCCAAATAACTGAGTTGAAAACCAACTTCAAATAAAAACATCGGTTTGCAAAGCAATAAAACGAACATGGAGGTAATCAACGAATGTGTGACCATTGTTTTCCTGTCAAATGTCATGGCTATGGCAACCGCCGTAAACATGGTAACTGCTCGTACAACAGATGCAGACAGCCCTGCAATAAACGCAAACATCCACAACAAGCAAACAATGAAAACTGTTTTCAATATGATCCCGTTTCGCAACCGCTCTAAAGGTTTGAACACGAAACTGAGAATTAATAAAATAATTCCGACATGCAAACCCGAAACAGCTAAAATATGGATGGCTCCGGCTCTGGTGTAATCCGTTACTAATTCTTTTGAAATGTCTTGTCGCTGCCCTAATAACAATGCAGAAATTACGGCTAATTCTTCTTCTTTAAAATGATGGCTTTTTAGTGATTTCTGAATTGCACTCCTAACATCATCCGCCAATTTATAGATGGAAAAATCGGAGTTTGAAATGCGTACAAACACGTTGTTTTTAATGAAGACTTGCTGATATACTCCTTGTTTTTCTAGATACTTTTTATAGTCAAACTGATGGGGATTAAGCGGCGCTGGAATCGCTACAAAACCAGTAGGAATCATTATTTTATCATGAACTTTCAACGAATTAACGGTACTGTCTTTCTGAATATGCAAGAGTACATTTCCTCTTGTTTTTATAGTGCCAACTTTCACAACTGAACCCAGATACTTGTCATAATACCTATTTGGCTTCAACACTTTCTCAACCACAAAAACAGCGTCTTTATGTTCTTGTAAAAAGCGCGTATAGTGATTGCTATATTTTGTGTCATTCTGAATAAAAACAGCAAACATCCCCAGAAAAAGAAAGAATACCCAACTAGACAGTGTAAATAAGCGTTGACTCTTCAAAGCTTTTAATACCACCAACAAAACAAATAGCGTAAGCAATATCAGAAGAGACTGCACAAAAGAAAGTTGCCAAATTTGACACTGAAATTGAAGTACAATTCCAACAATTAGGCATATCGTAAAATGAGTTGGTAAAAAATTTAGCAACTTTTTCATAGCCTGATAAAGTTACTAAAAAAATAAAGAAGGTTATTTTAGTCCATTAACAATGTTTTTCGCAGCCTTCTCTGAAGCTCCTTTTCCGCCTAAAGCTTGTTCTAGTTCATAATAGGCCAAGAACATTTTTTCTCTGTGTTCAGGAGTTAAAATTTTGGTAAGCTCAATGGTTAATTTGGCTTTTGTAAAATCATTCTGAATGAGTTCTGTAACCGCTTCTCTATCCAAAATCAGGTTCACCAAAGAAATAAATTTTAGTGTAATAATTCGCTTTGCAATTTGATATGAAATGGCACTTCCTTTATAGCAAACCACTTGCGGAACTTTAAAGAGCGCCGTTTCTAAAGTTGCGGTACCAGAAGTGACCAAAGCAGCTGTTGAAATACTTAGTAAATCGTATGTTTTATTGTCGATAAACTGCACATTACTAGTATGTATAAACTGTTTGTAAAATGTAAGCTCTTGACTTGGAGCTCCTGCAATTACAAACTGATATTCCTTAAAATTACCAACAACAGAAAGCATTACAGAAAGCATTTTTGTAATTTCTTGTTTTCTACTCCCTGGTAAGATGGCAATGATTTCTTTGTCCCCTAAACCATGTTCTTTTCTAAAAGAAAACTCATCTACTTGTGGCCTGTCTGCAATGGCATCAATTAATGGATGTCCGACAAAATGAACTGGATATTGATGCTCTTTTTCGTAAAAATCCTTTTCAAAAGGCAAGATAACATTCATCATATCAACATCTCTTTTGATCGCCTTTACTCTGCCAGATCTAGAAGCCCAAACTTGTGGAGAAATATAGTAATTGGTTCTAAAACCTTGTTGCTTTGCCCATTTAGCAATGCGCAAATTAAATCCAGAATAATCAATAAACACAACTACATCTGGCTGAAACGCTTCAATGTCTTTTTTACAAAATGAAATGTTTTTAAAAATCGTTGGAATGTTCACCAATACTTCTACAAAGCCCATAAAAGCAAGCTCTTTATAATGCTTCACCAAAGTTCCTCCAGCGGCTTGCATTAAATCTCCTCCCCAAAATCGGATGTCTGTATTGGCATCTTCTTTGCGCAATGCTTTCATCAAATTAGAGCCGTGTAAATCTCCTGAGGCTTCTCCTGCTATGATATAGTATTTCATCTCTTTTTTTGAAATTATCTTGTCGATTACAACTAGTAGACAAACTTTAAAACAAAAGTAGTCAAAGCAATTAAAATTGTCGCTAACAAAACACCTCTTGCTCTATAATCTTGCTTCTTTTTGAGAAAAACAAAGAATACAAATAGATTTGGAATGGCTGCTAGCGTTAATATTTTCCCGTATAAATGTCCTTCTTTGATGATTTTTAAGCTTGTTTCAAAATCAACTTCAGCAAAAAATTCGAGATATACAAAAGCGCCTGCCAATGTTGCAAAAATCGAGACAAGGACTCCTCTTGCAATCTCTTTATTTATAAACCCCATGTATTCAATTTTTGAATCATATGATGCGCTGTCAAATCAAATTGAACAGGAACCACAGAAACATAGCCATTCTCTAAAGCCCAAACATCTGTATCTTCTCCTTTGTCTTTGCAAACAAATTCTCCGGTCAACCAATAATACTCTTTTCCAAACGGGCTTGTACGCTTGTCAAAATCTTCTTTCCAATAGCCATTTGCTTGCCTGCAAATTTTCACTCCCTTTATTTCTTCTTTCTGCAAATTCGGAATGTTCACATTCAATACTGTCCCTTCGGGTAACTTGTTTTTCAACACGCTGAGTACAATTTCTTTTACATACTTTTTTGAAGCTTCAAAGTCTGCATGCCATTTAAAATCTAACAGTGAAAAACCAATTGCAGGAACCCCTTCAATACCTGCTTCTACAGCGGCACTCATAGTTCCAGAATAAATGACATTGATGGATGAATTTGAACCGTGGTTAATGCCAGAAACACAAAGGTCTGGTTTGCGGTTTAAAATTTCATTGACCGCCATTTTAACACAATCTGCTGGCGTACCAGAACAACTGTATTCTATTTGTGGCCCATCATCAATTATTATGGAATTACAATGCAGCACACTATCTACCGTAATGGCATGCCCCATTCCACTCTGCGGACTGTCTGGTGCTACAACAAAAACATCTCCAATTTCATTCATCACCTCAATAAGCGTACGAATTCCTGGCGCTGTTATTCCATCATCATTGGTTACTAAAATTAAAGGTCTTTTTCCCATCTATTGTATCTAATTTAACAAATGTACTACAAATTTACCGTCTTTAATCCGTTTCAATTTTCAGCAATTCAAGGAAGAAAATCATAAAAAAATCACAAATTAATTCTACGTTAGCAATATTGGCATTATTTTAGTAGTTTGCAATGAGAAAAAACATAAAGTTTCTAATATAAACACATGAAAAGAGTCTATACATATATCCTTCCATTTTTCGCATTCATTCTATTACTCTCCAGTTTCAATATCAAAAATGAAACGATAGATCCTGATCCTGAAAAAGACAAAGTATTGATTTCTGTCATCAATTACATGCTTACAAATGGGCATTATTTACCAAAAGAGCTCGACGATGATTTTTCTGAAAAAGTATTTACAAATTTTATTAATGGTTTAGATCCTTCTAAACGGTATTTCACACAAGAGGACATTCAAGAATTTTCTCAATATAAATATCAAATTGACAATCAAATAAAAAACTCTGAATTGACTTTTTACCATTTGGTCTATGGTCGATTTACTGAAAAAATACAAACCGCAAAAGAATATTATGGTCAGATTTTAGCCCAGCCCTTCAACTTTTCAAAAAAAGAAATTATTGATGTCAACTATGACAATGTTCCATTTGCAGGGAACCAAAATGAATTGATAAATTACTGGCGTAAGCAGTTAAAATTAAACACAATTGGTAGAATTCAAGGAAAACAAGACCTAGAGAATGAAAAAACCAAAGAAGATGAAAAATTTAAGAAAACACCTTTTAAAACCCTAGAAAAGGAAGCAAGAAAAGAAGTGCTTAAAAGCATGAAGGAATTATATGTTCGCATCGAAGAATTAGAACATTCTGATTGGTTTTCTACATTTTTAAATAGTATTGTAAGTGGTTTTGATCCACATTCAACCTATATGGCTCCTAAAATTAAAGAGCGTTTTGACCAAAATATGTCTGGAAAACTAGAAGGAATTGGAGCTCGCTTACAAAAAAAAGGTATGTACACACATATTATTGAGTTGATTTCTGGTGGTCCTGCTTGGAAACAAGGAGAACTAGAAGTTGGGGATATTATTTTAAAAGTTGCACAAGCAGATGCCGAACCTTTAGAAATTGTTGGAATGCGTTTGGACGATGCCATCAAATTTATCAAAGGAAAAAAAGGAACAGAGGTTCGGTTAACGGTAAAGAAAAAATTAGACGGTTCTATACAAGTTATTTCAATTACAAGAGATATTGTAAACCTAAATGACACCTTTGTAAAGTCTAGTATTGTGCTAAAAAACAATAAAAAATATGGCGTCATTCATTTGCCTCAATTTTATATTGATTTTAAGGATAAAGACTTTAGAGATTCCGCTAAAGACATGGAGAAAGAAATTGAGAACCTCAAAAAAGAACATGTAGAGGGCTTGTTAATCGATTTAAGAAATAACGGAGGAGGGTCTTTAAAAACAGCGATAGAAATTGCGGGCTTATTCATCAATAAAGGCCCTATTGTACAAGTCAAATACAGAGGTGAAAAACCCGTAATTAAAAATGATGTTGATCCTAAAATTCAGTGGAATGGCCCTTTGGTTATTTTGGTGAATGAATTTTCAGCATCAGCCTCAGAGATTTTTGCAGCGGCAATGCAAGATTATAACCGAGCTATTATTCTTGGTGGAAACCAAACCTATGGCAAAGGAACTGTGCAAAATATATTGTCTATCAATCGATTTTATCCGAAGTATAAAAAAGACTTAGGTGCGTTAAAAATGACCATTCAAAAATTTTATAGAATCAATGGTGGATCTACTCAAAAAGAAGGCGTGTATTCAGACATTGCCATGCCAAGTAGATATAGCTATATGGAATTTGGCGAACGTGACATGGAAGGTTCTTTAGAATGGGATAAAGTTGCAAAAGCAACCTATCAAGAAGTGAACTCTTATGAGAATTTTAACGAAGTAGTGTACGATAGTAAAGAGCGGATTTTAAACAATCCGAAATTTAAATTGATCAATGAATATGCAAAATGGCTTAAAAAAGGGCAAGAAGAAACTACCTTTTCATTGAACTACAAGCAGTTTATAAAAGACACTAAAAAATACAAAGAAAGCGGTCAAAAATACAAGTCAGCTTTTAAATTTGATTCCAAATTACGTTTTGTATCTCCGATAAGCGAATTACCATTGCTAGAAAAAGACTCTGTCATTGCTAACAAAAGAATGGCTTGGCACACGAATTTATCTAAGGACATCTATGTTGCAGAAGCGTTGAATGTATTGAACGAATTGAAAATGAGAACTGAATTCAACATCGTAAAAAACTAAAGATTTACGAATTCGTACAAAAACAAAAAGCTTCTCGAATATCGAGAAGCTTTTTGTTTGCTAATACCAACGCTTCTTTTTCTTCTTAGAAGCTGCCGATTTTCTGCCTTTTTTATACTTACTCCCAGGAGATTTATGCACTTCTGGTTTTGCCTTCGGATCTAAAGGATACGGATGTTCTTCTTCTACATCGATATGCTTATTGATCAATTTCTGAATAGCAAGTACATAGTCTTTTTCATCCGCAGAACAGAATGAATACGCAATTCCATCTTCTCCAGCTCTACCTGTTCTACCAATTCGATGTACATAGGTTTCTGACACATTGGGCAAATCAAAATTAACCACGGCATCTATATTTTTAATATCAATTCCACGAGCAGCCACATCTGTAGCAATTAAAACAGTCACTTCTCTATTTTTAAATTGTTGCAACGCTTCTTGACGCAAATTCTGAGTTTTATCTCCATGAATACTGGCCACTTTATAGCCATTTCTTAACAATGTTTCTTCCAATTTATCTACCCCATATTTGGTCCGTCTAAAAATAAGAACCGTTCCTTTTATCGTGTTTCGCAACAAATGCAAACACAACTCAATTTTTTTGGGTTTTGGTACATAATACAAAATTTGGTGTACACTTTTTACCGTAGATGATGTGGGTGCTACTTCTACCTTTACAGCATCTTTTAACATAGTTTTTGCAAGTTCTACAACCTTGTAAGGCATCGTTGCAGAAAACAACAACGTTTGCTTTTCTGAAGGACACAAACGAGCTACTTTGTTAACATCGTCTATAAAACCCATGTCTAACATCAAATCTGCCTCATCTAAAACAAGCGTTTCAATAAAATCTAAATGGACAAGACCTTGCTTGTGCAAATCCAATAATCTACCAGGAGTTGCCACTAAAATATCTACTCCTTTTTTAAGGATGTCTTTTTGTGGCTCTATAGACGTTCCTCCATACACTACAGCAGTTCTTAAGTTTGTGTACCTGCTATAGGTTTTAAAATTTTCCTCTATTTGGATGGCCAATTCACGTGTGGGACTAATCACCAACGCGCGAATTTTTTTCCCTTTTTTAGAAGCGTCTTGTTTGTCAAACAGCAACTGAAGAATTGGCAGCGCAAAAGCAGCTGTTTTCCCTGTTCCTGTTTGTGCAGAAGCAATTATATCTTTTTTATCTAATACCAACGGAATAGTTTGTTCTTGAATTAACGTTGGTGTTGTATAGCCTTTTTCTGTAAGCGCTTTTAAAATGGGTTTGTTTAGCGCTAAATCTTTAAATTGCATCATATGTATCTAATCTTTTGCAAAGATACAGGAAAAAGAAAAAGAGCCACGCACGTAACTCTTTTTAGTTAAATTTATTTAACGCATCTCTCTAAAGGTCGTAAAGTTGTTAAAAATCAATCTTTGAGATCATTGCTTTTTTCGTAAGCGTATTCAATATCAATATTTTCGATTCTATCTTCTCATTGGGTCCTCCATAATTTTTATACACCGTGTATCGTACAGCTAAAGGCTTGCGCATATTTCTTGTTTTGTTTTCTATATTGATAATCCATTCTCCTGTACCAATACCATCTAACAAAAACTCTTCCATATAAAATCCTTGTTCCTTTTCTTTAAACATTCTTGAAGCATTTTCTGATTTTGTATGATTCCATTTAAAAAATTTCTTCTGTGGATTTACAAATTGCAATTCAAATTCAGCATCATTACTGTTCCACTCAAATACAATTCTTGCTTGTGTAGAACTGCTTTTTAAATGTAAGAATCGTGATGGAGTTCCTACTAAATCCAATTGACTTCTATTTTTCAAAATCAATTGTTTCATTTCGCTGTTGATACTTTTATACACTCCAGAAAAACTAGGCACATTGCTATATGTCTTGTTAAAAATACCATTGTAAACATCTAATGCCCTTTGATGCTTTCCTGCTTTTTGATATGCCAATGCTACGTCTCTATACGACTGCGCTTCTTTAGGTTTTAATTGAAGTATTTTTTGATATATTTTTAAAGCGTATGCATGTTTTTCCTTTTCGGACGCTTTGTAAGCGATATACTTTAAAATAGACACATCAGTAGCATTCGTTTCAATACTATTTAAAAATATTCTTAGCGCTAATTTTTCATCTCCCCATTGCGCAACATAGTCTGAAGCCTCTATAAAAAATTGAGCATTATTTGCATTGTCGTCTCTTTTTGTTAGGTACAAGACATACACCTCTTCCAAGTTTTTACAGGCTTTGAATACTGCATAATGCTTTAAATTGGCTGAATTATTCATCAAAGAAACCTCTTCTTTGTAATCGTTATTTTTTACCAATGCACTGTTGTATTTCTTCTTTGGTTTGGCAACGCCCCCCAATGAAGTTTTTGTAGTAATTAGGATTACGCCATTTACTCCTTCGCTACCATACCTATTAGTCGCAGCCATTCCTTTTAGAATTGTCATACTTGCCACGTTATTTGGATCAATAAAATCTGTTGATTTACCATAAGACCCATTTGATTCACTTCTTCTTAGCGGCATGCCATCAATCACAATTAAAGGGAATTTATTTCCTAAAATAGTATTTCCTCCTCTAAAAATAGTCCTGTCTAAACTTTGAATTCCATTTTTAGTAGCACCTAATTTCCCGCCAGCTGCACCAGAAAGTGTAGTTGCAGCTCCAGAATTAATCCTATCACTATCTAGAGTTCTAACTGCATAGCCCACTTTTTTCTTGGTTACTTTTCCATGACCAGTATTCACTAACTCTTCCTTTTTTTTAGCCGCTCTAATGGTTACTTCTTTCAACACATTTACACCTTCATATAAAAAGATACTTAAATCATCTGTACTATCAATAGAAATAGTAGTTGTTCTTTTTCCTAAAAAACTAACAAGTAGCACATCTCCCTTTTTAGCGTTGATCCTAAAATCTCCATTTATATCTGTAACATTTCCTTTCTTGGAATTTTTAATTTGAATCGTTGCCCCCACCAAAACGCCCTCAAAACTGTAGACATTCCCTATGATAACTCCTTTTACTTTTGAAACTTTTTTTGTTCGTACCTTGTTCTTATAATTTAATTTATACGCGATTTTTACTCCTAAGACTGCTAAGCCTTTTTCTATACTCAATTGGTTTAAGTTGACATGATCTCCTTTTGCTTCTCTACTTTCCACACCTAATCTAATATTATTAGAGTTTGGTTGTGTAGAAATTATATAGGTTGGTTTATGATCTTTTAAAGAAAGCTTGTCAAAAATGCCATTCCCATCTGTAAACAACAAATTAATATCAGAATCAAATGTTGGTTTTAAAAGACTGTATAAAGCAATACCTTCGTATTTGGTTTCTAATAATTGCTGCTTTAACAGCGCCCAATTAGCAGCTATAATTGTATATTCTTTATTGACATCTATACTATTTGAAAAAGAAATCAACCGAACTTTTACGTTTTTAATGCTTTTAAAATAGGCATCTAAAAAAACAAGCTCCTTGTCAAGGTCTTTGTCATTCATAGACAAAGAAGCATCCCAATAAATTGTAATTGTTTTTTCGGTGGCAGTCGTATTTTCAATAGCTGCAAAAGATGCTTGAAAAGAAAAAAAACAGCTAATAAGTACTAAAACAACATTTTTCATACGTATATTTTTAAGATTTAAGATCCTCATATCTGTATTATACAACGTATAAATATAGCAAAAAATATACCAAACTTTATTCTTAATTCCTAGGCATTGTTACTATTACAAATCTTTCTTTCACAAAAAAACCTTTCATTTCTGAAAGGCTTTCTCTTGTTGTACAGGCGGAGAGACTCGAACTCTCACACCTTGCGGCACTAGATCCTAAGTCTAGCGTGTCTACCAATTCCACCACGCCTGCATATCCGAATAAATCGGGATGCAAATATAAACAATACTTAGATATTGCAAAGAAGTTCTTTAGGAATTTTAGTATTTTTGAATTTCATTAAAAACGCTAAAATGCAAGACGTAAAAAACTACATAGAACAACACAAAGATCGTTTTATTAACGAGCTCGTTGAATTGTTGAAAATTCCCTCAATTAGTGCAGATGCTGCCTATAGCAAAGACGTAATCCATACATCAGAAGCTGTAAAACTACGTTTAGAAGAAGCAGGATGTGACCATGTAGAAATCTGTGAAACTCCTGGGTACCCAATTGTATATGGAGAAAAAATCATTGACAAAAACCTTCCTACCGTTTTAGTATACGGTCATTATGATGTGCAACCAGCAGATCCTATCGACCTTTGGAATTCTCCACCGTTTGAACCCATCATTACAAAAACCGCAACACATCCAGAAGGAGCCATTTTTGCTCGGGGTGCTTGTGACGATAAAGGGCAAATGTACATGCATGTAAAAGCATTGGAATACATGACTTCAACTGGAAATTTACCTTGTAATGTAAAATTTATGATTGAAGGTGAAGAAGAAGTAGGTTCTGAAAGTTTAAGTTGGTTTGTTCCTAGAAATAAAGAAAAATTGGCGAATGATGTTATTTTAATTTCTGACACAGGAATGATTGCCAATGACATTCCTTCTATTACAACAGGATTGCGTGGCTTAAGTTATGTAGAGGTAGAAGTTACAGGACCT
>Ga0209554_1001018_pt1 | contig 22157 bp, 30 predicted proteins | sample MarorgKNORR_S2LV_5_FD_188221 | JGI IMG/M metagenome (GOLD analysis project Ga0209554, IMG submission 188221) | Marine microbial communities from the Southern Atlantic Ocean, analyzing organic carbon cycling - Bottom_A/KNORR_S2/LV (SPAdes) (version 2) | ecosystem: Environmental > Aquatic > Marine...
CTTCACTAGCACATTAAGTGCTGGAGAAGCAGCAGAAGATGATGTTCTAAGTCTAACAGCAAACTGTTTGGAATTGAACAGCGGAACAGTGGTAGATACAGCAGGAGGTGGTAATGCAACAATTACTTCTTCAGCAGCTATCGGAACTGCAGCTGGCACGATTACAGTAGCAGCTTAATAGGAGTTACACATGGCAGATAGTAAAGTATCGGAACTTACGGCTGCTACATCAGCGGCCGCTGCCGATAAAGTGTATTTGGTTCAGAGCGGAGCCTCTAAATCACTTACAAATGCAGCATTATTTGGAGCAATAGACACACCTGCAGTATTTAACGATAAGATTTCAATTGGAGATCACGACACAATCACTGCAGCAGGAGCTATTCTATTAACAACTAATGTAACATGGATCAACGATGTATCATCAGCCGGTGAATGTACACTAGCAGGTGGATCGGATGGACAAATAAAAATTATTATAATGTCTTCCAATGTAGGTAGCCATACCGTAACCCTAGCAAACGCAAACATAGCTAATAGTATATCTTTTAGCGCGGCTGGACATTCAGCCACTTTATTATACGACACGGGGTTAGCAAAATGGTACTTCATTGGAGGAACAGCAACCGTGGCGTAAATAATGGATGAACTTAATAATGATACTTTTTTGATTTTCGCTATTAAAAACTACGACAACCCGTCATGTTCGGGCATGTTGGAATTAGAAGATGATTTAAAACGATTTAAATATTTGAAACGCTTGTTTAATAGATTTGAAAAAACAGGCGATCCAAATGAGAGATTGATAATAAATCATCTTATTCTTTTATATAATGTGTTTGGAAATGCAACGACAAAGATGTTGTTTTTCAAACTAGAAGAAAAATATTGGAGCAATTTAAAGACGTTTTTAGTATTTTTAGATAGGATTCCAGAGGAAGTAGTTTATTCAGCTAACCTACCAAAAAATATAGAAACAGATGTTCCATTAAATTATAAGTTAATAGAAATTTTGAGGGAGATATAATGTCTAGAGCTCTAGACGCATTAGTAGCAATTAGGATCTTAAAGATGTTAGCCACACCGATTGAAAAGTCGGCAGCGTTTAAAGCAGGCATTATAGACAAATCAGGAAAGAAGCTACGTGAACCTTCCGGCTCACAAGAATTAAACATGTATTCTTTGCTTCAGAGATTCGTATATAAAGTACAGTACGCACTTAATCATTCGCCAAGTTATCAGGCTAAAAGATTATTGACCTTTGCCGGGGCCCTGGCTTTGATGAGGGAGTACAATCATGACGACACCAAAGAAGATGTCTCAACTTTATTAGAACTTTACATGACCGATGAACAAGTCCAATTGGACGCTAAATTATTAGAATATAATCTTATATCATTTAAGAATTATTATGCAGAAGAAGTAGCAGCTAATGCAGTTGGACATGGTGGCATTGATGCTATTGGAATAGGACCTAAAGGTGAGCCAGGTGTAAACACGCTGCGCAAATGGCCTTTTCCAGGTATCGGTATGTCAGATATGTTTAGGCGCAAAGCCAAAATAAATAAGAGAATAAAGAAAAATGCCTGCAGTGGAACGTAAAAATGGAGAAATAGCTACGATCAAAGCAGATATAGCCTCGTTAGGCCATATGCTTGGTAAACTAGATAATACTTTAGACAAAATCTCCGAGGCAAGTACAGTGATTGCAGCCACAATAGCTGTTCATGAGGAACGTCTCAATACATCGGAAAAAGATCGTATGCAACGAAGAAAAGAATCAGACGCAGTAGCTAAAGAGTTACATTCCAGGATTAGCACCGCTACCAGAGAAACCGCCGACTCATTAAAAGATCACAACGAAAAAATATTATTAGCTATTGACAAACTACGGATGCACATAGATAAAGAACAGGCCCATTTTGAACAGCGTTTAGATCAGCTTGAGAAGTGGAAATGGATTTTAATGGGCGTCCTAATCGCAGGATCAGCATTCTTCCAGAATATCGGAAAAATTATTGCACTACTCGGCAACGGGTAACACCAAAACGGCACAATATGTCTTGATTCCTGGTTAGGAATCAACTATAATTACGACTATATGCTACACTTAGACTTGAAATATATTATGATGATCTCCCATAGGTTTGATAGATTCAAACGTAAGGACGATTACCTATTTAACTTCCGTTGCCCAATCTGTGGCGACAGTTCCACGAAAAAGAACAAGGCGCGAGGATATATCTATCGCAAGAAGAATGACATGTTCTATAAGTGTCATAATTGTGAGGCTGGGAAGACTTTTGGTGGCTTGTTAAAGATAACAGATCCGTTACTACATAAGCAATATATTATGGAAAGATACTCAGAGGGCGTAGCAGGTCCTCGCGCTAACAAAGATCCAGAGTTTAACTTTAAACCACCAGAGTTTGGTGCACCTGACAGATTAATAAACAAATTAATGGATAGAGTTGATACGTTAGATGCTACCCATATAGCAGTAGAGTATTGTACCCAAAGACAGATCCCTAAAGAGCAATGGCATAGGTTATACCACATAGAAAATATTAAAGATATATGCCAGCTAAATCCTAAATATAAAGATAGAATTAAGTCAGACGAATCTAGGCTTGCAATACCATTTTTTAATGAAGAAGGCATTTTAACGGCAGTCACATTAAGATCATATGGCGCTTCACCATTACGGTATATAATGGTTAAAATAAATGAAGATAGTCCAACAGTTTTTGGATTAGATTGTATAAGTAAAAGAAAGCCTGTAAAAATTGTAGAAGGACCTTTAGACAGCTTGTTTCTAGATAATTGTATAGCATGTGCAGGCACTTCATTTAATAAAATAGAAGCATTAAATCTTCCAGAGGATAGTATTATTGTCGTAGACAACCAACCTAAGAATAAAGAAGTTTGTAACATTATACACAAATATATAAAGGCAGGTAAAAGGGTTGTGATATGGCCAGACAACATTCTGGAAAAAGATATAAATGAAATGGTTTTGGCTGGAGTTCTGCCAGTCAATATGGAGGATATTATAAGTAATAATGCGTTCCAAGATCTGGAAGCAGAACTAAAATTTGTTAATTGGAGAAAATGTTAATGAGTAAAATAATGACATCTGACGAGTCCGCTTTTGCATTGGGAGGCCTGGAAGAAGTAAATAGAAGACATATTATTCGGGAATCTCAAACGGTAGATTTACTTAAAAAAGAAATACATACTATGCAATCCCAGCTAGGGAACGCATACATACGAATCAAAGACTTAATCTCAGAAAACTTAGAGCTCAAAAAGAAAGCAAAATGAATCCACTATTTCCCTTGGAACATTGTTTCTGGGATATTGAAGGACTAAGGACTGAGGCAAACAGTGTTAAAGATACAGCTCTGAAATTTCCTTACACTTATAAGGGTGTAGATTTTGGTGTGATAACAGCAGTACCGTTGTTACCACAGAGCGATTTGCCTGAATTGGATAAGTTTAGAAATAGTTTTCTAGAAACATACCCAATTGATTGGGGTGATTTTGCAGTCTCTTATATGTGGATTGAGTCAGAATATCCCTGGCACGTTGATAATGAAGTAACAAAAAGAGGAAGGAAAGGGACTCAATGTGCAATAAATGTACTCCTGGTAGGAGCAGATAATCCTGTAGAGTTTGAAGGATACGGAGAACAGTTATATGATGCAGCGGTGTTAAATACATCACACATACATAGAATTGAATTGTTGAACAAGATAGAAAGAATAATGGCTAGGATATCATTTAAAGACAAAACATTTATCGAAGTGGTAAGAGGAATAGAAGAGTGGCAAGAGAAAAGTATTTAGACATACAAATTGATAGAGATCGCGATAATTTATTTGATGATTTAGGGTTACAAAGGTTAAGAGAAAGTTATATGAAAGACGATGAAACGTCTCCTCAAGAACGTTTCGCCTTTGTAAGCTCACAGTTTGCATCCAATACAGAACACGCACAAAGATTATATGAATACGCTAGCAAACATTGGCTTTCATACAGCACACCCATTCTTTCGTATGGACGCTCTAAACGTGGTATGCCGATATCATGTTTTTTAAACTATATTGACGACACAGCAGAGGGTTTAGTAAAAAACCTGTCTGAGACTAATTGGTTGTCAATGTTAGGAGGCGGTGTAGGCATAGGATTTGGTATTAGAAGTTCTGATGATAAATCAACAGGAGTCATGTCACACTTAAAAACGTATGATGCTTCGTGTCTAGCCTATAGACAAGGAAGCACACGGAGAGGATCTTATGCTACATATTTAGACATATCACACCCAGATGTTCTAATGTTTTTGGATATGAGGAAATCAACAGGCGATCCCAATATGAGATGTCTTAATCTTCATCATGGAATTAACATAACTGATCGGTTTATGTCAATAATAGAACGATGTATGTTAGATGATAACGCAGATGATGGCTGGAATTTAACAGACCCACACTCAGGAGCAATAACAGAAACTATATCAGCCAGACATTTGTGGCAAAAGATATTAGAACTTAGAATGGAAACAGGAGAACCCTACCTGCATTTCATAGACACAAGCAACAAACATCTGCCTGAATTCCAAAAGAAATTAGGGTTAAGAATTAATCAAAGTAATCTCTGTTCGGAGATTATTTTACCAACAAATGAAAAGAGAACAGCAGTTTGCTGTTTATCGTCTGTGAACCTAGAGCACTACGCGGCCTGGGTTCGAGATCCACAGTTTTTAGATGACGTTGCAGAGATGTTAGATAATGTCTTGCAATTTTTTATCGATAACGCCCCTCCACAAGTTAGTAGAGCAAAATACTCTGCTAGTCGTGAAAGGAGCATAGGGGTTGGTGCTTTAGGATTTCATGCCTACCTTCAGAAGAACGGTATTGCATGGGAGAGCGCGGCAGCGCGAGGTGCCAACTTGAGAATATTTAGATACATACGAGGAAAATTAGATGAAGCTAATAGAAGACTCGGCAAGGAGAGAGGAGAGGCTCCGGACGCTAAGGGATATGGTCTCCGTTTTAGTCATGTTATGGCTCTTGCTCCCAATGCTTCTTCCAGTATTATTATGGGTAACACTTCTCCAAGTATTGAGCCTTTTAGGGCTAACGCTTATAGACAAGATACCTTGTCTGGGGCATACCTTAATAAGAATAAATACTTGGATCAAATCATAAAGGACTATTGTGCTGAACATCCAAGAACACAATACGATGACATTTGGTCGTCGATTATAAGTAACGATGGTTCTGTACAACATTTAAAACTGTTGACAGATGAACAGAAAGCAATATTTAAAACGTCTATGGAAATAGATCAACGTTGGATGATAGAACATGCGGCAGATAGACAAGAGTTTATAGACCAGGCACAGTCTTTAAATGTTTTCTTCAGGCCTGATTCTAATATAGCTTATATACATGCTGTTCACTTTTTAGCCTGGAAGTCAGGCATTAAGACGCTATACTATTTACGTTCAGAGAAATTAGGTAAAGCAGATAAAGTAGCTAGACGTATTGAAAGAGAAATAATACAGGAATTAGATATGAGAGACGTGGCTGATGGTGAAACTTGCATAGTATGTGAAGGCTAACCCTCACCAGTAAGACTAAGGTTTGTATAAATACTTGTAGAAGAGGATTATACAAATGAATTATAAGAAAATATACGATGCTATTTGTGCCAAGACATATACGGATGATTACACGGAAATCCATCATATTATCCCTAGATGTTTTGGTGGCACAAATAAGAAGGAGAATTTAGTAAGATTATCAGCAAGGGCTCATTACATTTGTCATTTATTATTGACTAAGATGTTCCCGAATAATAATCCTATCAACCAAGCGTTTTTGATGATGAATGTTAAAAGTGAATTCCAAGGGCGTAAAGTAACAAAGAACAGATTTTTCGAGGCTGCTAAAATTAGACAGAGTATTCATATGACAAATAATAATCCTATGAAAAAACCTGCAGCTAGGAAGAAGTTATCCGAGACGAGAAAGCGGTTGATTGCATCTGGTGAATTGAAACCAAGAGTGGTTGGAGATGCTGAAAAGAAAGCACTTTCTGAGCGTATGATGGGTGATAATAATCCGTTAAGACGGTTCCCAGAGAAGAATCCATTCTGGGGTAAATCTTATGTAAAGGGTAGAAAGTGGTATAATAACGGTGAAGTGAATAAGTATCTTTTTAGTGATGATACTATACCAGAAGGATTTGTTATCGGTATGAAATATCAGAAAAGGGGTTCGAAACATGATGACTGAAATAGCAAACATGATACCTGTAGGTAAAAAGATAGGTGTTGTAGTTTCAGGCGGACTTGATAGTTCTGTCTTGTGGCATATGATTTACGGAACATGTTTAAAACGTGGACAAGAATGTATTCCATTTACAGTCCCTAAAGTAGATGGAGCATTAACATACGCCACTAGAATGTTAGCGTGGTCTTGTGAGATTTGGGGAACAAAAAGATTGCATCCTTGGGTTATAAATTCTGATGGAGTAGACTGGAACAGGGAAATTGCTTATCAGGGAGAAGAAGTACAACAACAATTACTAGGTGGAATGAAAGAAGTAATAGTCAATGGCTATGCTGACGTTGTATTCAATGGAGTAAACGAATATCCACCTAATTATAAGAGCTTATGTTCTTATCACACACCCGGTCCTAGGATGTTATCCAGGGACTCTGATTATAAACATGAAGGGACACCCATAGGAGAGATATATCTACAACCTTTTGCAGACTTAACTAAAGACCAAATAGTCTTATTAGCAAGAGAGCTGGAAGTATTAAATGATATTAGTCGTTTTTCACACAGCTGTGTGGAGTTAATACGTGGTAGATGTGGAGAATGTTTTTGGTGTAAAGAAAGACAATGGGGTTTTAAACAAGCAGAGGAGACAGACTATGGTACAGCATAGAAGAGCAAGATTAACAGAAGAAAGAACATATTTTAAACCCTTTAATTACCCTTGGGCTTATGACGCGTGGCTTAAACACGAACAATCTCATTGGATACATACAGAAGTACCTATGGCAGATGATGTAAAGGATTGGAAGGATAAGGTAACAGAACCTGAAAAGGCTTTCCTCACAAACATCTTTAGATTCTTTACTCAAGGAGATATAGACGTAGCAGGTGGTTATGTAAATAATTTTTTACCATACTTTCCACAGCCTGAAATTCGTATGATGTTATCAGGCTTTGCAGCCCGCGAGTCACTACATATAGCAGCATATAGTCACCTGATCGAGACCTTGGGTATGCCAGAGTCTACTTATAGTGAGTTTTTAGAGTATCAAGCTATGGCAGATAAGCATGAATACTTTATGAACCTATCAAATGCTAATGGTACACCAGAGTCTATTGCAACAAATATAGCAGCATTCTCAGCATTTACAGAAGGCATGCAGCTGTTCTCATCTTTTATAATGCTATTAAACTTTCCGCGTCATGGAAAGATGAGGGGTATGGGACAGATAATAACCTGGAGTATCGTTGACGAAACAATGCACGCAGAATCTATGATATTATTATTCAGAGAGTATATAAAAGAGAATAGAAAACTGTGGAAAGACAAATTAAAGAAAGACATTTATGATATAGCAGAGAAAATGGTAGAACTAGAAGATAAGTTTATTGATTTAGCATTTGCTATAGGTCCAATGGAAGACCTAACATCAAAAGATGTTAAGAAATATATTAGATATATAACAGACAGGAGACTTATAAGTATGGGGATGAAAGGGATATATAAAGTGAAGAAGAATCCTTTGTTGTGGGTGGAATCTATGATTAATGCACCGACACATACAAACTTCTTTGAAAACAGGGCTACTGATTATGCTCGCGGAGCTCTAACAGGAGATTGGGGTGACGTTTGGGGAGCTGCAAAGAATGGCAGATAAGCAAAGATTTGAATGCCAGGAGTGCGAAGGTGTAGGATATTTAGAACACGACCAAGATCATCATTTCTATCAATTAAACTTTTGTCCTTTTTGCGGTGAAGAAATAGAAATAGAACCATCATTTTCATACAAATCTGTATACGAGCAAGAATATGAAGCCAATAACACATAAATAGTCGTATGGCCAAAGGAAAGAAAAAACCGAAAGAGAAAAAGGTACATCGCGTATTTTGTACTTATTTTCCGGACGGGAGATATTATATAGGATATTCATGTAAGACAGACAAGCTGTTTGAAAACTATTTTGGCAGCTCAAATCGCGTTAAAGAAAGCACACAAACACTAACCAAAGAGATTATAGCAGAATATTCTTCACGCGCTCCAGCTAAGATGCAGGAGTTTTTATTGCAGTGGCAACAAAGAGAAGACGATAATTGTGTTAACGATATGTTACACATTAGATTAAGAGCTAGTCACTTAAAAGATTTTAAACCTATCAAGTGGCAACCAAAGATAACACAGCTAGCCACCTGGAGAAACTGGGGCGTAAATTAATGTTTCAAACTAGAAGCATAACGTTCATAATAGGAACGGTATTTTCAGCACTCGCTGTCTCAGCAGTGGCTGCATACTTCTCTATCGTCGGACTAATGGCTATATTCTCAGCACTACCTATGGCTATTTTAGCTATGGGTGTAGTATTAGAAATTGCTAAGCTTGTTACAGCTTCATGGATATATCAGTATTGGCAACGTGTATCCTTCTTAATGAAAACCTATATGGTGTCAGCTGTTGTCATTCTATCCATCATAACATCAATAGGCATCTTCGGTTTCCTATCTAAAGCACATTTAGACCAAGCAGCAGTATCAGGTGATGCACAAGCAAAGGTAGAACGTGTTGAACAACTTATAGAACGAGAGAACGGCAAAATAGCAGCCGCTGAGAATAGAATACTCAGAACACAACAGGGTTCAACCCTTGATGTAACAGAAAGCATACGTCAACAGGAAGAGATACGAGATAAGGCATGGGAAAGAATACAAGGTGATATAATATACGCCGAGGAACAAATAGACAATATTAGGGCTAGTTTGGACACAGATCTAGCCCTAAAACAACAAGAACTAGACGGTCTAGACGCTATAGTGGCATCTTATACTGACCAAGGGACTACAACAACAGACGCAGGGGCTTTTAGAAGAGACGAGGTTGTTGATAATGTGGCATTAGGCGTGCAAGTAAGGGAGCGCCAGCGAGAGGATAGAGATAAGATAGACGCAGATATGTCTGAACTTAGAACGTATGCTGAAGGACAAATATCATATTTTCGACTCCAAATAGTAGAATACAGGGAAAACACACAAGGCGATATAGATAATGCTACAAATCAGATAAACAGACTAAGAGAAAATGAGAGCCAGAGTTCAGCTACTAGAGATGTACAGATAGATAATATCCAGGCAAACATCGACGAAGCATACGATCAAATAGGATTATATAATGAGGACTTATTTGAAGAAAGGGCTATCTTAAGAGAGCTTAGCAAGGAGGTCGGCCCCGTCAGATATATTGCGCAGTTTCTCTACGGTGATGACACAACAGAAAATATTGATAGAGCAGTAGTAATCCTTATACTCTTATTGATATTTGTATTTGATCCATTAGCTATTATTTTAGTAATAGCAGCAAACCTTAGTATAAAGGAGAGGCTAGGTGGATTAATAACACCCATACGATTAGATGATGATGTTGTTGAAAAGGAATCAGTAGAAGAAATAGGTATAACAGCAGCTGATAAGCCACCCGATGACTCCTGGGCAGCTAAAGGATCACAAGCAACAGAAAAGCAGTACGACCTTGGCCCAGAGATTGTGAAAGTAACAGAAGATATGCACATAGATATATTCTTAGAAGACGACGCCACATTAGAACCAGAACAAATGAAAGGAACGTTGAAGTGGCAAGAAACAACAGAAAATAAGGTAATAGATGATTTTAAACCAGCAGAGGATGACTGGGTACCAAAAAAATATGGTAAAGAAGCCGCGATGGATCCTATAAAAGAAAAAGATTTACAATGGTTAATTGATAGCAAAAAGGAGAAGAGAGATGCCTAAAATAGAAGAAACGGGGTATGAGCCTCGACGTAACGATGATGACTACCGACAAGAGGTAGAAGGATTGTTAAAAATAGGATATGGACAGTTTAGATTCCATAAGGTAGACGGTAGTGTAAGAGAAATGAAATGCACACTCAAACCTGATGTGGTCCCGAGTGTAAATAGCCTACATGAACGCTTATCTGCTGGTCAAGTAGTGGTATATGATGTGGACATAGAAGCTTGGAGGACCGTTACATATGATAGAGTCCTTAGTTGGAAGTTCTTAGGTGAAACAACAACACCTAAACCACAAGTATCTACCTGGCAAGAAGAGTCAAAATCCTAATATTGGTACTCTAGACGTTGACCTTTACTTCATAAGGCCTTATAATACACATATGAATACAAAACTAGGAGTCCTTTCATGGCACGCAATAAAAAACGTACAGTATATCTGGTACCAGAACCCAGTTGGGGTGAAGCATCTCTCGCTGTAACCGAAAAAGAAAGAGAGAAAGTTTATAGCGCAACTGAATATTTCATGCACAATGAGATATCCAACAAAGAGTTGTACAACTCTTTTAGGGTGTGGGTTAAAAAAGAATCAGGCTGGACTAAAGACGAGATTAAAAGAACTTTAGCAGCTCCTGACTACGCCTTTCTGTCCATTTCAAAATACACTTGGTTCGCTCTTAAAGTAGGCTGGATGTTAGAACCTCAGAAAGAATACATCTACGCTCAATTACCTGAGTTTGATAAGGCTGCAGCTAGAAATAAAACAGAAACAGCAATGAGGAAAGGTGCTGTTGTTGTTCCAATAAGACAAGAGCTAGCCATACTCGTAGATGCTGTTGATCAAATAATAGACAAACTAGCAGCAGGTAACAGAGCAATGGATAACGAACAATTACTCAACAACCTAAAACTTAACAAAGAAGAACTGGCTGCGGCTCACAAGGAGATATCATACACTTATGATGAGTTTGTAGAGCTTGTTAGGGTCCGTGGTTTAAGAAAGAGAACAGACTGGGATGAACAATTAGTTGAGGGTTATAATCATATCAATAAACCTAATGGCAGAAAGATAGTTGAACATTTAAAAGAACTATTAGACATGCTACAGTTAGGAGCCACACCCAAGAAGGCAATCAGACGTAAGAAGGAACAGCCCCCACACAAGATCGTAGCACGTTTACGATTCATGAAAGCCAGTAAGGATTTAAACATAGCATCTTTTAGCCCGGTAAACATACTCGGTAGCACAGAAGTATGGGTGTATGACACTAAGCGCAGGCGTTTAGGACTTTACAAGTCTAAAGGCTATGGAGGCTTAGGTGTTAAAGGAACATCTATTACAGGGTATGATGAAGATCTGTCCTATGAGAAGACACTAAGGAAACATGAAACACAAGTTAAAATAATTTATGGGCTAAGTAGAAATGCTATCAGTCCTTATGTAGATAAAATACGAGGCAAAAAGATGAAGGTTAAGACTCGTATCAACCCACACATGCTACTCTTAAGGGCCATGTAATGATAATTGTGGATTATAATCAAACAGCCATAGGTAATTACATGGCAGAGATCCGCGGACGTACTGATGTGGAGCCTAATCTACCAATACTCAGACATATGATATTAAATACCATACGCTCCTATAAGAAACGCTGGGGCCGTGAATATGGAGAGCTTGTAATAGCATGTGATAACAGACATTACTGGAGACGTCAAGTATTTCCTTATTATAAAGCAAACAGAAAAAAATCACGGATAGCCAGCTCACTTGATTGGAGCAGCATATTTGATGCCCTTAACATCGTTAGGGATGAGTTGGCAGAAGTCTTTCCTTATCCTGTTATAGATGTAGACGGTGCAGAGGCAGACGATATAATAGGAACATTAGCAGCGTATAGTCAAACGTATGGTGCAGTCCCAGAGGAAAACGGTATGCTACCCTTTGATGACTATATACCAGATCCTTTTCTTATAGTCTCAGGCGATCATGACTTCAAACAACTACAAAAATGGCCTAATGTTAAACAATGGGCACCCGCACAGAAGAAATGGGTTAAGATTAACGAGCCAGCACAACAAGTTTTATTAGAACATATAATTAGAGGTGATAAAGGCGATGGCGTGCCTAACATATTGTCTGCGGATGATGTGTTTGTTAAGGGCCTGCGTCAAACCTCTATTAAAAAGGCTAAGTTAGAAGAGTGGAAGGCACAAAAACCAGAAGAGTTTGTAAACGGTGCCATGGCACACGGGTATAATCGTAATTCTTTACTGATTGACTTAACCAAAACACCGGAAGACATACAGGAAGCGATTATAAATAATTATACCACACAACGCGGTGGTGATAGAAGTCAGTTATTAAACTATTTTATTGAACATAGAATGAAAGGATTAATTGACGTAATAGATGATTTTTAATAAAGCAGAGTAAATAACATGGGCAGAAAATTTAGACAACTTGATGAAGCCTTCGATTGGGTATTTGAACCTAGTAGTAAGAAACAACATGTCGAGAGAATAAAAGAGATAGCAGCAGGCAATCAAGCTGTTATTCCTTTTGTAAGATGGGGTGTTGGAGCTGAAAGTCCTGATTGGGGATTGCCTGCAGGTCTCCCGGCCGCGGCAAAGATAGAAGATGATATACCAGAAGGTATGGGTGAATCAACGTTGACATTAGAATTTCGTAGGATTAAACAATTTACAGAACCTAACTCTAATATGAAGAATCTCACTCCTTGGAAACAAGAGGGGAATTGGGCGACAATATTAGAAGGGGTACATTACAAGGAAGCTGCGTTTTTAACAGCAGTGAAAGATCAGCAATTGATCTCATTATATCCTAAATTAGAAGGTATCTTGGAAACCTTAGGTATAACAGAGTATGTTAAACCTAAGAAGAAAAGCAACAAGACTAAAAGGGCTGTACCGGATTGGCCAAAGGCTACACGTTGAATGACTCTGGATCTGGCCTATAAGGATCGTAAAATCTACCCCATTGCCAGCCACTCGGCCTAGGCTCACTAACAGGTATTGTCGTAGTCTCACCTTCAGGAGACACAACCCAACGACGTCTTTCTTTAAAGAAAGAGGCCTCGGACATCTTAATCCTAGTTGATCTTGAATGTGTTCTACCCCACATAGGATTGTTCTCACCACGTCTAGTGCCTGTCATAGTCCTAGATATCTTTTCAGCATGTCCTGGCTGTAGGCCGCCATACACTCTACTAGGATGATTGTCTCCTAGCTTCGCTTGTCTTATTCTTTCTAATCCTTCTGGTGTGTGTTTCTTTGTACGTTCTCTGGCACCATCTCTTACAATAGGTAAGCCTAAGTGTAACGCATGCTCTCTGATAGCTTCTATCTGTGAAAATCGTATGATTAGCTCACGAGGCTTAGGAACATCCTGTACATGGTTATTGTCAACGATGTACAATTCACCGCGGTGATTAAACAAAAAGAATAGACTAGCTCTCATTGTATGCCCTTATAAAAAGTGGAGCGATATTATTTCTCATTACCCTCGGTCCTGGATGCATCATATCCCTGGCCAATATGGCGCCGTCTGTATTATTCCCGAAGGCAAGGTGGAGCTGTTCGGATGGGTTTGGGATTCCCGCTTCTTTTCCTGCTGTCTGCATTGTTGCTGGAAAATGTATGTATATGGAGTCTCTACATATCCACCTCATGGCATCCATATAAGCCTCTCGCCAAATAGCTGTTTCACGACCTGACATATACATTTTAAAATACTCCTTATATTTGTTAGTAACCCAAGGCCCGATGGAGAGAACAGAATCTGCGGCACCATGATCAGCCTCGAGGATATCCCATGTGCCTGAGTTCCCGGCCTGGGCCTGCGCCAGGGCAGCAGGGTCGGCAGAATCCGGCCAAAGTTCACGTCTATGAGGATCTGGAACGTAGAACATTACGACCTTAGGTTTTATAACAGGCAACCACATTTTAGCAGCACGATAGGATGCGTTAATACCTGTTCCTGGTTGTGCTAAATTTATACAGTCTAGTCCTAACTCCTCCGCCACATAATAAGGCCATGTCTGCTCGTAATTAATACCTATACCAAACGTTAAACTGCAACCTAGAAATACTATTGAGTTTCTATTCTCAACAAACGCGCCTTGGTGTCTGTAACCATATTCATTAAATCTATATTTGACATTACTGTCTGTCCAGCCTAATTCTTCCAGGCGGACCGCCATGGCAATACTTTTCTTATCCCACGTATCCTTGCTGTCAGAAGGACACCAGCTTGTTGTCCAACCATCAGAACATTGTTGTACATCCATCACTCCGCCAATGTGGCCGAGCCTCTGGCCAGGCCTGTAGCGATAACAGTAGCTGTATTTGTAGACTGAATCCATTAATCTTCTACGGCCTTTGCAAAGAGTATTGTAAATCCTTTCTGTTTTTCAAAGACATTACGATAGTATGGTCTGCCGTCAGCGTTTTTGTCTCCACGTTTTACTCTTATCTCTATTAGATCCACTTTGGTATCCAGCTTGGCGCCTTGGCCTTGAATCATTAGCTTAGGCAAATTCTCATTTACCACCTTACCGTCAACCGTATTTGCCTTCGATTCACTTAGCTGTGATGTTAGTTCTAAACCTGCAAATACTGTCTCTAAGTTCTCAGCATCATATTGAATTGGCTGATCTCCCTTTAAGTCTACAAGTAGCATGCCCTCATCGCGCTTTGAGAAATTCTGTTGTACAAAGGCACTGAACGCTTCTTGGCCTTTCTTCGTCTCCAGCGCGGTAACCACTTTGGGTGCCACTTCCTTGTAAACAGCTCCTATGGCAAGAGACGCATCCTTAAAATGATTCTTGTGGCTACCCGAGCTTTTACCACGGTAGCCTAAATATGTATTTTCCGTCATGGCCACATCAACACCGAACGACTCTTTCCAGAGTGTCTTTTGTACATCCAAAGTAACACCTCCCATTTGGCCAAACTGTTTTACACCATCTACTTTAAGTGATATCTTTAGAAAATCAGGCCCGGATAAGGCGCCTGCATGGTCTGTGACTTGTACCCTAACATCTATCTTTGTTCCTTTTTGATCTGTTTCACCATCTGATAGTACAATAATAGTATTCTCAACATTATTGTTCCATACCATATGAACATGTTGGCCAACGTTGTCTGAGTTTGCATATTTGATAGATGCTGCTAGTATATTACTCCACATAGGCCATAGTTTTTTGTTTCTGACAGCGCGGTAATGCGGCTTTCCTATTTTATATCTAAAGACGAGGTCATCTATAATGGCTAGATCTTTATTAGGGGACTTCAACTTCAGGGTCCCCTCATTTGATTCACTCTTCGTGCACTCATCTACTATTTTTTCAACCTCTTTAGCGCCGATCCTACAGGTTTTATCACATCCTGCTTTAAAGCGAGCTACTATAGCAGCAGAGAATATTAATTCTGCTATGTTTCCTTTATTGTAGTCCTTTTTTCCATTAATTTGATACTGCCATGTTTTGACTAAGTGGCCAAGCGGCACCCGCGTTTCATCTTTTAATATTAAGTAGTTATAAGATGCATTCTGGATGAGGTTTGTTAGGACCTGGCCAGGATTTGCGTTCGTCATGAATGCGCCGTTAATAAGTGTTGCCGTTGATGTCTTTGCGTTTTGTCCTGTGACTACTCCAATAATAATCTGCTCGCCTGTTTTTCCTTTTATCTCATGTCCTTCATTAGAAATACATTTATCTATAAATATGCCTGGCCTAAACCCAGCATATTTAAGAAAGTCTGCTTTTGCCATTGTTGCCATACCGTTCCCCTATATGTTTAATCGTATTTATATTATAAATACATACACGAATGGTACTAAAATAGGAGAAACTGATATGAATAAACTAGACATACTAGTCAAACTATACTCAGCAGTTGAATTTGTTAAAGACCGCGTTGCCGAGCGAACTAGCTGGGACGGCGGAGTGATTATTGCGGGAGCATTGTCTATTATACTCTTTGGCGGACTCGTCAAAGCAGCAGCTTGGGTGGCCCTGGCTTATGGTATATGGACTTTGGTAAGAGCAGAGACCAATAAATAGGACCAAAAGGGCTATTCTTAGTTGACACACGGTCCTTCCACATGTTATAATGTAGTTAGAAATGGAGGAATAATGAATGAGACTTAAACTTAAACGGGTATCTAAAACTTGTGTTCCATCATTAAGCCGTAAGCACAAACGCAATAACAAGCGTCTGGCAAATAAGCGAATACGTCGAGCAGTTTCAGAGGACTAAAAATGCACCCAGGCAATACCATTAAGGTATGTGGTGGGTTAGCTAAACAGCGAGAGATCGCTGTTGGTGTGGTAACTCATTGCATAGAGCAACTACTCCCTAGACATAGGACACTATGGATAGAGGTAGAGTTTAAAAATCTCTCCAAGGATGATGTTCTAGGATATTGTTATCAAATTGATAACAATGAGTACAATATAGAGCTAGAGAAATACCAAATAATTTACGACTTAATAACCACAGTATGCCACGAAATGGTTCATGTCAAACAAGGCGTGAGGGGTGAGCTTACAGAGAAACATTGCCGGCAATATTGGAAGGGTGAACAGGTAAAATCAGTCTTGACTACCAATCATCTTGGGCCCAAGGTTCCTTGGGAACGCGAGGCATGGGACAAGCAGTACCCATTAGCTCATAGTTATATAAAAAGTACAGGAAATAAGGTAAAGGCTGTTAAAGCCGTAGACGACAGATGCATGGAATTATATTAGGCGGACATCTAGAGCGCGAAGACACAAGCGAAACTAGGAATCAACTAAGCCAACAAGAAGAAAAGGATAAGCCAGACTATTGGCCTAGTATCAAGCGTTCAGCAGGCGGACATAGGATAGCTACATGGATAAGAGAACATGGCTGGGATATAGAGGTTATAGACTTCTGGCCTGCATGGACTCTTGAAGAACTCGTTGAGCTATTTGAATCCAGGGTAAGAAAGGACACAATCTGGGTAGGGTTATCCGCTATGTTTCCATTAGGAGGCGCAGGCAAAAAGAATCAGAACAAAGTAAAAGAGATCACGGAACACATACGACATCTTAAATCCTTATATCCTGACCTAGTGTTCATAGGAGGCTCTCAAAACATATCAGCTACTCTAGGCTTTCCATTAGATTATTACGTTGGTGGCTTCGCAGAGTATGGTATATTAGAATTATTGAAGATGATAACAGGCCAGTCACATGATTGCATCGTACATGAGAGAGAATATTGGGGAACCAAGCGTAAAGTAGTAGAATGTAAACGCGATTATCCTGCTTGGCCAATGCCAGACGCGCGCATGAGGTATGAAGAACGAGACTTTATGAGGTCTGATGAAATACCAATGATAGAATTAGCACGTGGTTGTGTATTTAAATGTAAGTTCTGTTCATTTACAGTTTTAGGAGTTAAAGGCGATCACAGTAGATGTGGAGATAGCTTGAGAGAGGAATTAGTAGAGAACTATGAACGCTGGGGTATTAACACATACACTATCTCAGATGAGACGATTAACGACAGCCCTGCTAAGCTTAAGAAAATGGCAGATATCGTTAGGTCGTTACCGTTTGAAATAAACATAGCCGGGTATATGAGAGCAGACTTATTGGTATCAAAACCATCTACATGGCAAGACATTTGGGACATGGGATTGTGGTCACACTTCTACGGCATAGAGAGTTTTAATCACAAAGCAGCAGCCTACGTAGGCAAAGGCATGAATCCTGATAGGCTTAAAGACGGCCTATTAAAGGTACAAGATTGGTTCCAAGCAAAAGGCAAGTACAGGGCTACAATATCTCAAATTATAGGCCTACCACACGAAACACAAGAGACATTTAGAGACGGAAGGGATTGGATTATGAAGAACATGCCTGGCCACAGTTATAACTTCTACCCTTTAATGATTAACCACGGCGATTTACATGCTATGGCAACAAACCCTAGTGAATTCGATAGAACGGCCTGGACATCAGGAGTATTCACGAGGAAAACACTGGACGAGATGGGTTATAACCTAGATGAAATACCAGAGAATTTAAAAGAGCAAGTGGATTTTTACATGCAGTCACTAGGAGTAGCGAATTGGCAGCACGACACGATGAATCTATGGGACGCATTTAAACTATTTGCCGAGATAGTAACGGAACCTGCTATGGCTAAGAGCCTAGCCCCAGGGATATTCTTTTACCATAGATATGTAACAGGCGGAGCATACTCATTAGATGATATGCAGAAGACTTTTGCTGAGATAGAACCATTAGGCAAACGTGTAGTAGATATACACAAAGGAATAATAGAAGACTATAAACGAAAGAAACTGGAGTGGACAAATGAGTGAAGGACAGATGATAATATTAGGAATATGCGCAATAGCTATGTCTTATAGAGCATATAAAATAGGAATTACTGCAGGGATCGATAGGTACCTGGAGTATTGCAGAGACTTATCGAAAGATCACCACGGCTATGTTTTAATGATGTTCTATGGTCAAAACATATCCTTTCTAAATCCTATTACTAAGAACGATTTAGGAGATGATCGTACATTTACCGGGCTACGTGAACCAGATGATGACGAACGCCCCTGAAAGATATAACGACAATGAGGTTCTAAATACATATTTAGAGACATCTAACATGACTCTATATATGCACGGTCCTATAGGAGTCCAATGCTTTGAGAACTTCTTCTTAAATGTAGGCACTAAGACCACACTAGCATTTGTCAAACCATTTCACTGGAGAGCGCTTACTAATCAATTTGAAAACAAGGAACACGTTCTAGTCTTAAGGGATCCTATGGAGCAGCATCAACACGCAGCATACCTGCATGGCATGAGTCTACATAGCATAAATCAAAAGAGAGAGAACATGTTCTATCACACGCATTTACAGCCCTTCTTGATGACAGTTTATAAGGCAGACTTTGATTTTTATTTACCGTTTGATAAGATATCTGGATATCTATTTGATTACAAACCACCTAATCCTCCAGCAATGGTAACAGGACAGTTATTTGATATAGAAGATGAGATAACAGCGTACGAATACATAAGAGAGAACAAGATGGAACTAACAATTCCATTGTGGAGAGATTTAATTATGAGAGGTCAACTAGATGATATCTAAGTTTATGATGTTTTTGTTAATAGGGTTAAGTCTCAGCTATAGTGCTGACGCGTCAGCACAATTAACGAAGCCTGAAGGCTATGCCCGTATGGCATCTGAAAACAAATTTCAGTATGCTAATCTAAGGCATAGTCAATTAGATGGCTATAACAATTTAACAATAACGAACAATGGTATGCTAGGCTTTGATATTGAATTAGACACTATCCAACTGGGTGTAGGATATGCGAAAAACAATAGAAAAGTGTTTGGCACAGGACAAGCGACTATCAACATGGAGACATATTCGATATACGCACAGAAGAACCTGTTCCGGAATGTACGCTTTGGCTTGGCATACTACTCCACCCATGTGGATAGATTTACAGAGCTAGGCAGTATAAATACTGTTAAGGTAGATCCTTTTATCGTACAAGATATAGAGGTATTTGTTGACATATATCACAAAGGATTCTATGTAGGCCTGAGTAACTACACGAGTATAGGCAACAACATTATTAGTTTTCAGGGACTAGATTATAAGCATAAGAACAGCGACATGAGATTCAGGATAGGCTATGAACAAAGATTCTAAACCCAAGAGACGGAGCCCTGTCAAGAAGTTTATGGATAAGTTTCATAAGCCTAAGACCCATAGGGACAAAACGAAATACTGGCGGAAAGGATTAAATCTGCCTGTCAATGAACTACCGGAAGTATTTGATAAACAAAGAGTGCGGACCAATGGATCGGATGATATACGTGACGGACTGGAAGAAATTATGCAAGGCTTCGACGATTTAGAGTTGGACAAAAGTTTATATGAACCAGAACAAGAGAATGGAAAAGAAGACACATGAAGGATATATATTTAGATAACGCGGCAACAACACCGTTAGATCCTAGAGTCGTACTAAAGATGCGAGAATGGATGGAGATTGAAGGCAACCAAGGCAACCCAGCGAGTAGGACACACTCCTTTGGATGGAGAGCAGAGAAGGCCGTCGAGAAGGCTAGACAACAGGTAGCAGACCTGGTTAACTGTGATCCACAAGAGATTATATGGACATCAGGAGCCACAGAATCAGACAACTTAGCGATTAAAGGAGCAGCAAGGTTTTACAGGACCAGGGGCAACCACATAATCACATCACAGATAGAACACAAGGCGGTATTAGATAGTTGCCGCGCGCTGGAACGAGAGGGCTTTGATGTAACCTATTTAGCCACAGACCCAGCTGGAGTTATCACAACAGAAGAATTAGAAGCAGCCATTAGGCCTGAAACAATCCTGGTATCTCTCATGCACATCAACAATGAGATAGGAACTATCAACGATATCGAGGCATTTGGCAAGATGCTAAAGACACATAAGAATATTATATTCCATGTAGACTCAGCACAGAGCACAGGCAAAGTACATATAGACTTAGACAAATTAGACGTGCACCTAATGTCCTTTTCAGGACACAAAACATACGGCCCTAAAGGAATAGGAGCGCTATATGTAAGCAAGAAACCTCGTGTTAGACTGGAGCCAATCATTCATGGCGGCGGACACGAACGAGGAATGAGATCAGGCACATTAGCTACACATCAGATAGTAGGAATGGGAGAGGCATACAAGATAGCAAAAGAGGATATGGACTCAGACAACTTACGAATTAGAGGCCTACGAGACAGATTCTGGGATGGCATTAAAGACTTAGAAGAGACTTATATCAACGGCCACATGGATCAAAGGGCTAGTGGCTTCCTGAATGTCAGCTTCAACTATATAGAAGGCGAGTCCATGATAATGGCATTAGAGCCTGTTGCGGTATCGTCAGGATCTGCCTGTACGTCAGCCAGCCTAGAGCCTTCCTATGTGCTTAGAGCCTTAGCAGGAGACGATGAAGGCCAAAGCCTACATGCACACAGCTCAATAAGATTTACATTAGGCAGATTCACAACGGTAGAGGAAGTAGATTGGGCGGTCAAGCGAATAAGAGAAGTCGTGGCTCCTTTACGGGTGCTATCACCACTATGGGATCTATTTAAGAAGGGCATAGATCTAACCACAATAGAGTGGGACGGTGATGATGATCACGCGAGGAATAAGATACAGGATATGAGAGACAACCTACCGCCTAGTGAATGAACCCATTGAGTCACCGTGCGTTAGTATTTGCACGATGGAAGCCATGGCTGAGGACACAGAGGAGATGTGCATAGGATGTGGTAGAACGATGGACGAGATATTAGAGTTTTACGATGCCAACAACAAGAGACGAATAGAGATCAAGGAGCTAGCACTTAGCCGATTACATACGCACGGACTAGATTATTACCCATGACAACACCCAACGTTTCACAAACCCAAAGAGCGTATAATATATTATTATACGGAGTACGGAGTACGACCCATGAAAAAGAAAGTACCCATTACATCAAACAAGGATGATAGCATAAGGATGTCTATCAAAGGAAAGAACGAATTCTCAGACAGGCACGCGCTTGTGCTTAAAAACGCCGAGGGCTTTTACGTCAGATGCTATGACGATTGTGTCCTTGCAAAGAGAATAGATGTATATAAACACACTGAACGATACGCAGAGGACACCGCAGAGAATTACATACTCGGTATCCTAAACCCATAGAGAGAGCATAAACCAAATGAACGAGCTAATCACATTAGAAATCAACAGTAAGAACAAGCAAGAGCTGATAGATCTCCTCACCGCCAGCAAGCTGGTGGTGGAGATAATGAACGAACACAACACATTCAGCGTAGTAAGGCCCGATGAAGACACCCCCGCCACACGCGTGGTGAACGCAAAGTCTGAACAAGGCCTAGCGTGGGACAAGCAAACAACACCCCAACACGCAGTTGGGGCAGCATCATTTAACTACAGTATGTCCGAAACGACGTAAACCCCAGGAGAGAAAGAGCACATCAT